>BNJT01000067.1_pt1 | contig 96598 bp, 156 predicted proteins | sample 8540491 | NCBI WGS metagenome assembly BNJT01 (sample SAMD00202455, study PRJDB9452) | human saliva metagenome | host: Homo sapiens | reverse complement strand
CCGCGCACTTCCTCGCGATGAACGAACTGCGCCGACGGCTCGGAGCCCGAGCCGCCCGGCTCGCGAGCGTAACGGCAGCCTCTCCCAGGCCGCTCGGCTCGCCGACCTGGCCGGACGCATGCAGTCCCTCGGCGGCGCGCGCGGGGCCGCGCGGGATCCTCCAGGCCGACACCGAGCATCCACGAGCTCGTCATCGCCATGTGCGGCGACGATCTCATCCTCCAGCTGGGCTCGCTCACCGGCTCTCCTCACCGTCAGACGGGCCCACTGGGCGAGCAGCCCGACGACGCACGAGCGGGCCGTGGACGCCCACATCCGCATGGCTCCGCGCCATCCGAGTCATGACGAGAGCGCCTGGCGCCTCACATCAACAACGACAACATCGTCGGCAGGCCGACGAGCGATCCGGCGGGCGCCCGTGAACGTGAGACAGACAAGAGAAGACAAGGAGACGTCAACGATGAATCTCAACCGCAGGGAACTTCCCCGGGCTCCAGATCGGCGCGAGCGCGACACCGGAGGCGACCGATCGTCCCACATCGGCACCGCGCAGTTCCGACCGCGCAGACAGCCGCGGTCGCCACCGCCCAGGCGCTGGCATGCCGAACCCGGCGACTGGGGATCGTGGGCGTGGCGCCTATCACAATCCTCGGATCGTCGAGGCCTCTGCGTGCGCAGGACGGGCTGTATTCGATCCTCCAGCTCACGCCGGAGGGCGAGGTCGGCGGGCATCGTCGGCGATCCACCGCCGCTTCGCCGTGGCTGCAGGACGGACGGAGTCGTCGGCCTCCTCGCCGAACCGAGGGCATAGGATCCTCACGCTGACCGTCTCGGAGGGCGGCTACCACAGGACGCGCGCACCGGAGACTCGACCGGGCCGACCCCGATCGCCGCCGCTGGCCGGCGAGCAGCCCGTCGTCGATCGGCCTCGTCGCCCGGGGGCTCATGCGCCGCCGCCGACGGCGGGCGCCCCTGACCGTCCTGTCGTGCGACAACATGCTCAGCGCGGGCGACGGGACGCGCAGCCTCGTGGCCGTGAAATTCCTCTCGCGAGTGCCGGCGCCGCCGAGGACTCTTCGCGTGGATGGACGAAAGCGTGACCTTCCCCAACGGCATGGTCGACAGGATCGTGCCGCACGGACGCTAGCCGCGAGGCCGTCGTCCGCCTCATCGGATGCAGGACGCCGTCGGTGCTACGCCGCCGAGGGCTTCTGACGATGTGGGTCCCGCAGGTTCAGACGGCCGGGCGCCCCGCCTGGGAGCACGCCGAGAAGGCGTCGTCTCTCCGACGAGGTCGGCAAATACGAGCTCGTCCAAACCCGCACCTGGCAACGGCTCGCATTCCTCATCGCCTATCTCGGCGCGCGCTCGACGGGCGCGAGACCGTCCGACTCGCGCATGCAGCCCTTCGTCGAGGAGTGCGTGCGCAGCGCCATCCGCGACGAATACCCGCCTCCATCGATCTGCCGGACGGCTTCGAATCGACGTCGCACGCTCGCTTCGACAGGTGGACGAACGTCGCCCTGGGGACAGGGACCTCCGATGGCCGTCGGACGGTTCGTCCAAGCTCCTCGACCGCGCTACCCGAACCGGCGATCCGCCTGCTTAAGCGAAGTCATGCCCGCAGCAGATGGCGCTGACCGCGGCGGCGTGGATCGCCTGCGCGTGCCCGCCCGCCGGATTCGACCCGGGTCCGGTCGCCTCGGCGATGACCGAGCCCTAAGCGCGCCGCGCTCGCGGCGCCGTGGCCGGGGCCGGCGGCGATCGCGAGCATGTCGAGGCCATCGTGCACGGCGGTTTCCTGCCCGACGCCCTCGCCGCACGATGCCGCGGCCGAGCGCGTCGCCGAGCTGGTGGAAGGCGATTGTGCCCGACGGCGTGCGGGCCGCCGCCGCCGACGCCCTGCCGGGGAGACTGGCGCGGATCCCTGAGCCCGCGGGCCCAGGCCGCCCTCACTTTCCCAGTCTTCGCGGACCACCCTGGTCTGACGAACGCCTCCAGCTCGGCGATGTCTCCGCCGCACCCGGGCGATCGATCCTCGTCCCACACGATGTCGGGATCGGTTGGAGGTAGGAGAGCAGAGCCCGACGAGGTGGTGGGCGGGGCGGGTCCTCCTCACCTCGGTGGAGCCCCATGCGGCGGTGGGGAAGGTGCGCGTGGCGAGCCCGGTCGTGAGGCGATGACTTGAGCCCGTACATCATGGCGCCCGCGGCATCGGACATCAGATCGAAGCCCGTGTCCGGGTCCGTCGCCAGCCGGTAGCCCATCCGGTCGGGGCAGCCGGTAGATCCGCGCGGTAGCCATGCCAGGGCCGCGGCATCTTCAGGGCGGCTGGGCTGCGGCGCGCCTCGGCGTCCTGCATGTTGCGGCAGGTGGCCGTCAGGGCCGTAGGCTACGTCTGCATGTCGGTGAGCCAGCGTTCGCTCGAAGTCGGCGGACCGCTATGCGAGCAGGGCGACGACGGCGTTCCGTCTCTGCTGGGCGTCCGCCCAGTCGAGCGCGGTCGATTCGAGGTATCCCTTCAACGCACGAACGTCGTACCCTTCGGGGTCAGGCGCACGCGCTGCACCGCTACGGCGATGACGTCGAGAGGCCTGCCGGGAGGGCCATCGGCGATAGGCGGTGGCCCGGCTCACCACCCGCCTTGATGATCTCCTCGAAGCCGATGTGGTCCACGGTCACGGCGAGCCCGCGTTCGCGGATCTTGTCGACGCGCACTCCAGTAGTCGCGTCGCAACGGCGTCGGGGGCGTTCGCTCTCGCCCGCCGGCGACGCGGATGCCGGCGGTTCGTCCGGCTCGGACGGCGCCGGGCACTGCTTCGATTCGGCGATGCTTTCATTTTCGCAGATTTCGCCGTGCCTTCCGTCTGTCCGCGTTCCGCGCGGCCCTCGCTCCGCTCAGATCGGCGTCGCGGCCCATTCGGCTGCGCGTTCCATCTCGCCGGGCTTGAGCGCCTGCGCGCCGGAGGCGATGAGAGCTCTCTCCGCATTCGGCGGACGCCCCGCCTGCCCAGCTTCCGCACGCGGACTTGGCCGCCGAGCCCGCCATCACGGAATGGCGCTTGATGACCGTGTCGAAGGCGAGGACGCGGCTCGTGGCCGAGACCTCGAGGGTCGAGGCGGCGATCCACTCCAGGACGCCGGCGTCGGGGACGGCGGCCCCTCTTACGCGCGTCCTCCGGGTGGAAGGCGTGAAGCCCTCTGTTGTGGGTGGGCGCTCCGATGAGCACGAGCCCGCCCCAGCGGATCGGAGGGCGCGCGGTCGGCGGGGCGACGTTCGCCTCGCCCCTTTCTCGCGTGAGCGCGGAGGCGATGGCCTCGGCTATCGACGCCACGTGTTCCGAAGCCGATTCGACGACGATGAGTACTCTCATGGTGTTCTCCTGTCTGTCAGGCGAGGCGCGTCGGTTGTGGCCGTCGCGCCCTCGGATGTGAGCGCTCGCCCGGCGGGGCGCCTTCCGTTCGCGCTGTCATCCCAGGCCGCGCGGAGCCCTCGGCCATGACGTAGACGAGGGACCCCGGTGTGGCGAGGGCCGTCAGGACGAGCTGCCGCGCATGGTGCGGCTTCAGGGCGCAGGGCGGCGGGAGCGACGGTCATGAGCTCTGGCCGCCCGTCCGCCCTCATCGGTCCCGTCGGCATGCGGGGTTCCGGGCCTTGCGAGCCCCGATGCGCCAGGGTCAGACCGCCCAACCCGGGGATGCGGGCGTCGAGGGGACGCCGTCCCCGGGCGCGACGCATCTTGGCCCTCCGCGTCCGCCACACGATGACGCTCTCCACCGCCACGAGGGGCGGCGAGCGCCGTCGCGAGAACGACGGAATGCTCGCCGTGCGCGTGAGCTGTGGCCGCTCGATCGGCCTCTCCCTCGGCGACCAGCTGGCGGTACAGGGCCGATCCCGCCGACGACGCCCATAGCACGAGGACGCGCACCCGAACAGCCCGCTGACGAACATGGGCATCCGCAGTGGAACGCGAAGACCGGGCTTCGCCGCGTAGAGCCAGGCCGAGGCATACGGCGATCGGAAGGACCCCGCCACTACATGGGCTATGGCGACGTGTTCCGGCACAGCGACCTCCTTGTGATACACGGTGTCTCGTATCGACGATGATACATCGTGATCGTTCTCGCGCAAAAGCTCTAGCACCAGCGGGCGGCGGATCGCCGGCGGTCGGGGCCGCCGAGGGGTGCCGGCGGTCGGGGCCGACCGCACCGCCGGGATGTCACCCCGAGCCCGCGTGCTTTCTCGCATGGCGTATTAGCGGGGCCCCATAGCCGGAAGGGGAAGGACAGGAGATCGCCGAAAGCGTAGGGTCGTGCCAGGACGGCGCCCGGCCGGACATCCGGGCCCAAAGCCGCCTGACAAGCCAACCATCGATCCGGCACACCATTCGGACAGACGCGGGGCTGCCATACCATGGGCGGACGTCGGTTCACCGGTCAACAGGCTTGTCGCGAACTGGAAACGGAAACCGAACCGGAGACAGAACGAAATGCACGGAGCAGTCATCTACGGCAAGGGAGACGTCCGCTTCGAGACGCGGAAGGATCCCGAAATCCTCGAGGCCGACCGACGCGATCGTCCGCACGATCGCCACGTGCGTGTGCGGATCCGACCTGTGGCGCTACCGAGGCATCAACGAAGTCCCGAGCCGACGCCGATCGGCCACGAGTACGTGGGCGTCGTCGAAAGGCATCGAGGAGGATGTGCGCAACGTCAAGCGGGCGACTTCGTCGTCGGCGGATTCACGACGAGCGACAACACCTGTCCCGTCATGCAAGAAGGGAGCGACGGCCAACTGCCAGAACGGCGGGTTCTCGGACGGCTGCCAGGCGGAGAAGATCCGTGTAGCCCACGCCGACGGACGCTCGTCTCATCCCGGAGGGGGCCGACCGCGACCCCGTCCGGACTCGCTGACGCTCTCGGACGTCGCCTGTACCGCTGGCACGGCGCGGTCTCGGCGTTGGCTGGGCCGGGCAGGAAGCGTCGCCGTCGTCGCTGACGGCGCGCGCAGGCTGTGCGCGATCCTGGCGGCCAAGCAGCCTCGGCGCCGATCCTGTCATCGCTGCGAGCCGCCACCCCAACCGGCAGGCCATCGCCCGGGAGTTCGGCGCTGACGCCGTCGTCGCCGAGCGCGGCGAGGAGGCGCGCAGAAGGTGCGCGCGAGCTGACGGAGGGATCGGCGCGGACGGCGTCGTCGAGGGCGTCGGTACCGAGGGCGCCCGCCAGCAGGCCGCCGTGCATGCGTGCGTCCCGGCGGAGTGATCGGCGTGGTCAGTGCTCCCCACGGCGCTCCCGACATCTCCGACTTCCGGAACAACGTCGGCGTATGGGGCGGCATCGCGCCCGTGCGCGCCTACTCGAGCGCCTCGTCGAACTGGTCCTGAGCGCAAGATCAACCGGGACGCGTCTTCGACCTCGAACTGCCGCTGTCCGAGGTCGCCGAAAGCCTACGCGGCCGTGGACGAGCGCCGTGCCATCAAGGCGCTGCTGTGGCCGTGACGTCGCCACGCGCTTGACGCCCGCTCCCGCGGAAGCCCAGCCGGTCCCGGACATGCCGCCGCGGGGCCTGCTCCCCGCGGAAGCCGGCCTCGGATTCGAGGAAGCCCGCGTCGGGGCGGGAGCGTGGTCTACAGCGCCACATCGTGGGAATGGGAGTTCACATCGACCCCACGGACAAATCAGGAGTGGCATCCTTCCCGCTGCCGTCTCAGATCACGCTCGTCACGAGTCGCGGTGCCGACGGCGCCTGGATCTCGCGCCCAAGAGCTGCCTGGCGGTGATGGCCTCGATCCGCTGACCGTGGCTTCGCGTGCAACCGCGGGCACACGACCTATCAGAACATCGTCCGGACGGGCGAGTTCGTGGTCAACGTCCTGCCCGAGGGGCTCGCTCCGCTCGCATGGGCGATCATCGCGTTCAGGGCCAGGAGAGGATCGACGCCTCGGGGCTGACGTTCCTGGAGTCGAAGCGGGTCGCCGTTCGCATAGCGGAGTGCACGGCCCACCCTCGAATGCGAATTCGACGACGCGGTGGCCTTCGAGGCGGCGAGGCTCTCGTCTACGGCCGCGTCTTGGCCGCCGACATCCTCTCCGAGCCGTCGGAGCCGGGGAGCGCGGCTACCGTCTGCTCGATCCGATGCTTCTACCTCGACGGCGGATGGGGCCGTGGGCGCGGCCATGTCGTCGGAGGCTTAGCCGCGTTCAGGCGAATCGACCGAGCAGCCGCGAGCTGGGTCTGGACGGCGTGTTCGTCGATCCGACCGGGCGACGTCCTCGGGCGTGTGCTGCGCGCGTCGGGCCAGGAGTCGAAGAACCTGGGATCCACACGCTCGCCGTGGAGTGAGCACGGCGTGACGGCCTCGTCGTTCACGGCAGCGGCTCTTTGGGTCGCCGCCGTCGAAGACGAAGTCCGCCACCGGAGGTGAGTCCTCAGACCGTAGGGCGGTGCGAGCCGCCAGAAAAATCGTTGAGATAACGGCGCAAGGGCGGACCTCGCCCGGAGGAAGTCTTCGTGGCGGTTCCTCCTGGAGGGCGCCTGGCGTTCGCCTGTCGAGCAAAAAGCGAGGCGAGATCGGTTTTCTGCATCTCGCGCGCGCAATGAACTCCTGGCGGTCGACGAAGGAAATGAGCCGGTTCGCCGCGGATCCGCCCTTCTGTCTGTTCTGGAACGAGCTTGATCGTCACGCCTGCGGCGTGGAGTCGCTCTCGAGTTGGTCAGCCAGCTCGTCTGACGTCATGGGTAGATCTCGTTCGAATGTCCACAGGGTGCTTGTTCCACATAGCATTGAGAATGACTTTTGAATCACTCCGGTTAGTGCGGAATGTTTCGAGGTCTGAAAGAGTTGCGAAGTCCTTTCTGATTTGACCGTCAGGCGAGCGCCCTTGATCGGCCGTTGAACGGATGCGGACTCCTTGCCCGCGACGACGAGCTTCGCCATACCGCGCAGATCTCTTCCGAACCCGCGATGCCGAGCATTTTCGGCCCCCACGCTCGTTCGCCAGAACCACCTGTTCATCAGCTCGAGGTTGCGGTCCTGCGGTTTCGGGAACAGTGCGAAGAACCTGGTGAGGACCAAAGCTGGAAGCGGAAGGGCAGGAAAGGTCAGTGTGCGGCACGCCCGCCGTCTGCTGGAGGAACCGAATCGCGGACACCAGCGCGCGCTCGGTCTGTTTGTAAGCTTCTTCCTTGTCTTCTTCTGGAAAGGCGCTGACGTTTCGGCGTGATGGGAGAACTCGTTGTGGAGGTCGTGGTGAGGTCCGGGTGTCTGCGAACGAGCAGCGCCTGCACCACCACCTTGTCGCTATCCTGCCGAAACGAGTCTTCTCTGCCACATGCTTGGCGATCCCCGAGGTCGCCAGCCCGCGATCCGACATGGATGGCGTCGAAGATCTCGCGGCGTTGAGCCGTTTGCCACGGGAATTTATCCTGTCGAAGATTTCGCGCAGAGTCTCTTCATTCGCCTGCTCCATGATCGTGGCGGGGACTTTCAGTCCGTTCAGCCTGCGGGCGACGTCCCGATGAGCTCGGCGAGTTCGAGGCGTTCAGTTTCCTTCAGCCAGCTCCAGGGCCCGATGCGAAGTCGAAGACATCGGGAAGTGGAATCACCGACGAGCCTTCGTTTCGATTGATCGTAACGATCTTCCCTTGCCCTCAGGGAGTAGCCGAGGGCGAACCGGGGTCGGCCATTCCTGTGGATCGACGACGATTGACGAGACTCGTGATGCGCTGCTGGCCGTCGACGACCCACAGGGCGTCTGGGCGCTCCTCGGCCCGGACTTCCCGAGCGCGCCGATCCTCAAGTCTTCCTCGCCGGCCTCGCGCTCCAGAGGAGGAGACTCCCGAAGGGATATCCGCGAGGATGGAATCGAGAGATTGAGGATGTCCTGCGCATCCCAGCGGAACGAACGCTGGAACTGAGGCACGCAATCGGCCTGCATTTCACAAGGGCAGAGAGGTCGGCGATCGTGTAGATCGGTTTGTCGAAGATGCCGGAGATTCGTCCATGCGTTCATCTTCCGCAACGGGCTCCACCGGTCCATCGCGTCGTCCGGATGGAGGACACAGGCGCGGCTTCGTCGACACTCCCTTCCGCGCCCGTTCCTAGGCTTTGTCGGCGGAAGCGTTCCGCCGGGCGCCTCGGCGTCCGAACCGCGACAGCGGGAAAGGAATCTCATGGACAGCGGAAAGGCAAAAGGCAAACGCGCTGGCGAAGGACGGGACAGCGCGGAGATCCTCGCGATGCTCGGCGGCTGTCGTCGGCCGTGTCGATGACGACGATCGACCAGACGATCGTCTCCGTACTCCCAGACCGTCCAATCGGGGCTGGGCTTGAATGCGTCGGCGATCGAATGGGTCGTCAACGCCTACCTCCCTGGCTGCCACGCCGTCTTCCCCTCGGCGGGAAGCTGGCTGACCCTGGGGGTATCGTCGCGTCATGCTGGCCGGGAATCGCCCATGCTCGGCGGCCGGGAGCCTCGCGGGGCGACGCCCGCGGGCCGGCGGCGAGTGTGGATGATCTCCTGCGCGTTGTCCGGGCGCGGGGGTCGGCGCTGATGTTCCCGGCCGCCGTCGGCATTTTGGTCAGCGGCTCCGCCAGGGAGGGCAGAGCCAAGGCGATGGCGCTGTTCTTCGCGATCACGGGCGCGATGACTCCATCGGGCCGTCGCCGCGCTTGGCTCATCGCGTATTCGTGGCGGTGGGTGTTCTCATCAACCTCCCCTGGCACTCGTCTCCTTCCTCTATGGTCCTGCTGTTGGCGGACCGCGACGGCGCCCGCGGAGACCGGATCGACTGGAGGGGAGCGGCGGTGTCGGCGGCCGCCATGGTGCTGTTCATCCTCCCTCTGAAGAGGGAGGCAGGACGGGTGGACGGATCACATCCTCGCGAGCTTCGCCGCCCCCTGCTGCTGTTCGCTTGGTTCTTCGCCATGGGAGCGGCGCACCTCCCGCCCGCTCGTCGATACGCGCATGCTCGCGCACCGTCCGTTCGCGCTGTCCGCGTTGGCCACGCTCGTCGCCTCGGCGGTCTTCATACCGATCATGTACTTCCTGAGCGTCTACGGCCAGCTTTCCTCGGCCTCGGCCGTCGGCAGGTCGAGCCTGCTCATACTCGGCTTCTTCGCCGGGTTCATGATCGCCGCCCAGGTGGGGCGCGCTCTTCGACCGTCGCGGGATCGCCGCCGTGCTGGCCGTCGGAGGGACGATGGGAGCCGTGGGCTTTGCACTCCTGTCACGTCGGACGGGCGGCCTCGCCTCTGGGTCCCCGCCATGGCGGACCTCATGCCGTTCCTCGCGCTGGCGGGCGCCGGCATCGGGTTCATGTTCAGCCCCGCAGCCACGGACATGGTCAACCGCGTGGCGGAGGCGGCTTACGGCGAGGCCACGTCGATCTCCCAGACGATGAAGAATCTCGGCGGAGCCCTGGGCATGGCCGCCCTCCTCGCTCAGCCTCGCGCGGTTCGCGCACGGCATCTCCGGAAGGTCCTGACGGACTACGGCGTTTCGCCCAGCTAAGCACTTTGGCATCTGGCGGCCCACATCACATCGGGGCAGGCCTCCTCCGGCGCGGTCTCAACGGCCTCGCGCCAGCCGTTCGGCGCACCGTCATGGACACGGTCCGGGAAGCGTACGCTGGAAGCATGCACGGCGTATTCCTGGCGATGGGGGCCGCCTGTCTGTCCCTCGTCCTCATCGCGGCACTGTACCTCGAGTGCGCGGAGGACGCCCGGCTCGGGCCCGAGCGCACCATGAGCCTGCCGTCCCCGGGCTCGGAGGGTGACGCGTGGAGCGTCCGCTGACGGCTCACGGCGCGAGCGTATCCGCGCGGAAGGCGGCCGACGGCGAGGGACGGCTGAAGGGGCGGCGCGCCTCCAGGCGCACGGGCGACTGATTCGAGGCGGCGGGCAGCGGCGCACCGCGCCGAGGCGCTGGCGACCCGGAGGCGGGGAATCCGGAAGCGGACGGTCGGTCGGCGAGCCCGGCGGGCAGACGGCCTTCACCCGCCGGTGGTGGATCCTCACCTGTTCGCCGCCACCTTCGCCCTCGTCCTCCACCTCGTCCTCGGCCGCGCGGGGCGACTCGCCAGCACCTCGCCGGCATTCTCGCCGCCGCGCCCACGCCGCTCTTTCGCGTGGCTGTTCCGCCGAGACGGAACGACGAAGCGGCGGGCCCGATCGGCAGGCGGTGCTTCGCCGTCGTCGCCGTCGCCTGCTCCATGGGGGCGGCGGCGCTCAATCCGGACGGGCATCGCCCAGGCCTATCTCATACCGGAGCTGTTCATCGTGCCGCCCTACAAGCCGGCCATGTACACGGTGGGGGCGGTGAACCTCGGCCTCCTCGCCGTGCACTGACCGCCGACCTACCCCGCAGGCCGTGCTGCGGCGGGCGCTCGCGGCAGCGGTCATCGTCGTGCTGACGGGCTTGTTCGGGAAGCCCATCGACCTGCTGGCGGTGGCCGATGAGCGCAACCATGGCGCTCATCGAACGGCTCGAAGCCCAGAACCAGGCGCATCGCGCGGCTCTCCCAGGCGGAGGATCCGCGAGAACGCAGCGCATCGCGCGAAATGCACGACTTTACGATAGCCCAGGACTGGCTCGATCCTCGCCCTCGCACGCGCGGCGGCCGACGGAGGGCGGCGATCCGCGGGCATCCCGGCATCTGGCGATGATCGTCTCCTGGCAGGAGCCTCGACGACACGAGGCGCATGATAGCCGACGCCAGCCCGCGTGCGCTGGACGGGCGAGGGGCTGGCCGAGGCGATGACACGTGGCCGACGGCCTCAGAACTCGGGCATCGCGGTGACGCTCGCTGGACGAGCGCTGCCGCGCTCCGCAGTCCGTGCGGGTCGCGACGCTTCGCATAGCCCAGGAGGCCGTCACGAACGCTCGCCCGCTCGCAGGCGACGTCGTCAGTGTCCTCCGGACATTCGGAAGGCGTTCTGCGCCTCGGATCACGACGACGGCGTCGCTTCGACCCGGACGATCCCCAGGCCCGGCGCGACCGGGCCGGGGTTTCGGCATCGGCGACATGGCGGAAGGGCCGTCGACGTCGGGGACGCCTGCTCATCGAGGCGCTCCCGGGCCGGCGCACGCGTCTGCGCCCGCATCCCGCCGCCGCACTCCGGCTCAGCCGAGGGGCAGCGCCCGCAGGGCCTCGCCGCATCGAAGAAGGCCGCACTACCGAGGAGGACGCGATGATCTCCATCGTCATGGCCGATGATCACCCCATGATCCGCGGGGGATCAGGAGCATGATCGAAAGGTACGCGATCTCAAGGTCCCTCTGGTGCAGGCGTCCGAGACTGACCCCTCGAGCTCGTCGGTGCCTCAACACGCACGTCTTTGCTGGACTTTGCGATGCCGGACATGGACGGCCCGGAAGTCACGCGCGAGCGCGCAGGATCTGCCCGCGCACGTGGTGCTCATCGACGACCTACGACACGGACCGGGACATCCTCGCCGCGATCGAAGCGGGCGCGGGGCGGATACGTCCTCAGGACATCGAGAGCCGGCCAGGCTCGCCGAAAGCATCGGGCGACGGCAGGCGGCAGGACCGCGCTCCGACCAGAGGGGCCGCCGAGGCCGTGGCCAACAGGATGCGGGGAGAAAGCCGGGAGGAGGCCCTGTCGGGGCAGGAGAACGGGTGCTCTGCTGCCGCCGGAGCAAGACCAATCGGCGGATCGCCGGGATCCTCAACCTCGGCGAGACGACCGTGAAAAACCTCTTTCTCCCGCATCTTCGCCAGCTCGGCGTCGCGGACGGACGTCGGCCGTCGTGAGGCCATGAGGGGGATCATCCCAGTCAGGACGTCGGGCTGATCGAGGTGCTGGGCCGCGCCGATGAGATCGCCCCGGTCCGGCACTCCCGCATGGAACGGGCTGAAGCCGATGCGATTCCACGGCGTGGACCTTCGGCTGTAGCGCCTTCACGGTATTTCCAGACGCGTACGTAGTCGACGACGTAGTCGGTGCGCAGTCGGCGAAGACTCACCGTGGGGTTGAGTTCCCATTTTCGACCGACCTGCGTTCAAATGGGATGCTGTACAGTCTCCCGAGCCGAAGGCCTTCCAGCGGTCGTCTTCTTCACCGACAAAGCGTGCCTGGCCGTCGACGAGAAGGTGATCTTCTCAGCGTCCACTCCAGCGTCAGGTGGTAAATTCGCCGTCGTTGAGGTCGGGCGTTTTGGGCGTGACTTCGAGGGTCATCGTCCAGTTCTGCGTCTGCGTGCTGGTGCAGCGTCCCTGGGAACGGCCGCCGGGTCGAAGCCGTTAGCCGCGTCCGGGGTGCCGTAAAGCCCCTCAGCGGATCTATCTCGCCGCCGTTGCTCAGTTTGTCGGCCCGCAGCAGAAGGCAGGCCAGATGCCGCGATTTGTTGTTTAATCGTGGGTAGTTTCTGCACATTCCGAAACGTCCGTAGCAGGGCTTTCCACGGTGTCGATGAATCCACGGAATACAGCGACTGCTCTCGTTTCTCATCGTTGACCACTTGATCCAGTCGTTTCTACGTATTAGAATAATTTTCCGTTTCTTACGGTAACATTCTACTCCTTTTTTTTTCACGGTTGACCAATCGTGATTGGCGTATTCATTGCTCGTGTATGTTCCCAGGCCAGAAAGGATCGTTGAAGTCTTCACGTTGAAGACAGGGTGCCTTTGACGTAGTAGGGCGAACTCGCCGGTCGCTTCTTTCCGGCAGCTGCGTTCCAGTGGCCATTGACATGGACGCACCCGCTCATTGAGGAGTTGCACGCCGTCGCGGAGAGGCGACGGCGAACACGCCGAGACATCCCAGGCCGTCGCCACCGAGGCATTGCGGTTGAAGAAATGATGGATACGAATGGTAGACACATTGCTCCTTTGAGGGCATGCACGGTATTCAGCGCGCTGTGGTGTTGCTCGAAGCCGATGTGAATTGTGCCACGTGCTTTCCTCGCCGGAAATCCACGTCCGGCGAGGCAGGTGAGTATCTGGTGAGATGGCCGTCGATCAAACTTGCCTGTGCTATATAGGGGCGCCTCCGAGACGCGACTGCTTACCCACCTCTCTACACAAACAGTATATATTTACGGCGTGAAAGCGAGGGCAGCCATGAAATATGGGCGTGTCTGGCGTGTCGTCTCGCGCCGATGCGGCGATGACGCGGCCAGGCCTACCTGGTGTAATCGTCTCCGCTGATGCGACAGCGACGTCTCCGCGGCGTCAGCGTCAACCGATTCTGAATACCGTCTACTCTTCTCCACGGACTTGGCGAGGGCAAGTCGAATCTTCGACTCGGTGTCGCATGAGGCCGCTTCATCGACTGGATCATCGATCGAGCGTCATGACGCTGTTCATGCTGTTGTTCCGCGGTATTCCTCGGTCCCGCAGGGCGTAACGGCGTGATGCCCGATACCGGTATAGCCGTAACCGATCTTCCCTCCTCGAGGAAGCTTGACGACGTGGGCGCAGGGCGCCCTGGAATACAAGCCGCCTCGCCGGTGGTCAGGCGAGTCGTCATCGGTGTGGGACGATTGCCTGCCGGCACCACATCACCCTCGACGACTTCCAGGAGATGTGCGTGGATCTCGGAGGAATAGGCATCGATGTGGCCTTCACCGTCTGACGAGGTTTCGCCGCAAAGAGCCAGAGTTCTATCAGCAGCGTCGAGCGTCTGCGGCCGTCGCGGAGCATGACCGTCAGCGACGCCTGGGCTTCTGCGACTGTCACGATTCTACGGCCATGCCGCCGCCAATCCGCTGAACGAAAGCGAAAGCCGGTTCGTATAAGTGCGTGTGGGATCCGTCGGATGCGGTGGATGATCCGTGCCGGTCGTAGGTCCTCTAAAGTCCCTTCTGGGCGGCCGACCGCGGCCAGCCGCCCCGGCAACGTGCCGTCGATCCGTCGGTCCTCTCCGGACTTCGCTGCGATCGCCGCTCCACAGAATGGGTGATCCCTCGCGATCGACGCGTCTCTGCCGTGTGACGCCGAAGTGATCGCGCTGTGTGCAGTGATGAGGAGGTTGGCTGGCAGGCGTTCGGCCACACGCGCCGTCGGCAAGTAGGCGAGCTTGAGGCGAAGAGGCCGGGATCGGCACGCCCATCAGCGCGGCATGTAGCTGACGACGCGTCATACAGACCACAGCAACGCCGATCTGGCGGCGATACCCAGATGCGGCCAGCGGCGCGAGCTCAGGGTCGCGCTCGTAAGGCCCTCAGTGATCGGTTGAGGAAGACGGCGCGGGATGATGCATGCCCGCAGATGGTGCGTCACTACCAGCCGTATTCGGCGGGCCTTGCGGATGATGAAGCCACGGGAGCGTATGCGGAGCGTACAGCGCTGGCGGATGTCCTCGACGAACGCCGCGGTCGTCGACCGGCACGCTCTGGATGCCTGCGGGCTCTTCCGCCCGGCCTGTCGCTCAGGGACCCCGCCGGAGGGAACGGGCGAAGGTCGCCTCGGCGATGCCCAGCTTTGCTGAGCTCACTTTGAACCTGCCGTCCATACACCCGATGATGCCCTTCTGGCCCGCGCGGTCGAGGACGACGTCGATGTGAACGGCTCGCCGGTGGCGAAGTCGTAGTCACTGAAAACGTCAGCGGTGATCTCGATGAGGTAGGAGTCGAGCTCGGTCGCGTTCCACTTCTAGAACTTGCCGATGTCAGGCATGTCCCAGCACGCATGAGGTCAGAGAGGGCCTCGACGATGAGCTACATGTCGGCGTACTCTGATGCCGTTGGTGCGCGCCATCTTCACCAGTAATGACCCGCCCGTCGGGCGACGTGCGATGCGGCAGGGACGCCGTCTACGTGCGCGGAGACCATCTCGAACATGGGAGCCCGGCGGCGGAAGGCCTGTGTTGGGGACTCCGCGTGCCGCCGGGCATGGTGAGGAACCCATTGAGCGCGCCGCCGCCCCGCCGGAACGCCCGAGCCCACAAGTGCAGCCCGCGGGCGCGGATAATCCTCGCGGCGCCGGGCGGTGTCGTGGTGGTTCAGATTGCGCGGTCGATGATGTCCCCAGGGTCATCAGGAGGCGGCTCCTCGATCACCGCGCATCGTCGACGCCCGCCTTGACCGCCAGTGATCGCCCACGCGCGGGGTGGTTGGACAGGGCGTTGACAGGCATCCACTACTGACTCGGTAGGGGTCGCCGCCGCCGTGCTCGGCCGCGACCTTCTCGATCTTGTAAACGCTGCGATTGTGAATATAGCCACTTTGAAGCCATTGCTGCGAGATTGCGCGGGGCCAGATTCGAGCCATCACCACCATGCCGACACCGACCTCGCATCGCCAGGAGGTGGGGATGCCGCCATTGTTCTCCTTCGTTGGTCGTTGGGGTTACAGCCGGTGCGGCAAGCCCGCCGACAGGCTCACGTTCGCCTGTGCGGCGGCGCGGGCACACCGGCATGATGCTGCTCACGCTCGAGCCGGGGATGGCGGTGACCGCCAGCCGGAGAGGGGCGGAAGCCGTCGGGCGCCGATCGTCGCCGGACGACCTTCTTGGCCTCCTCCTGCCACCGATGCGAGGTGCTCGGCGCCTGGACTCGGCGCAGATCTTGTGAACGTCCTCGATTCCCGGGGCGCGCCGCAAACCAGGCGTTCACGGTGACTGCTGAGCCTGATCAGCGCGCATTGCGGGGCAGCGACGAGCTCAGCCAGGATCGGCTCGCCGCCAGCTCCCGCGGGCATCCCGTCCTCGGGGCCGGGCTCCAGTTTGCATTACGCCACGCCGCCGGGGCGTCGATACGCGCAAGCTGTGCTCCAGTAGCGGTGCCCTCGCTTTTCGTGCAGCTGCGGGGTTTGCCCGTCTGCTGATGATCTCGAGGCGAGCAGGTTATCATTCAGGCCGTCCTTTGTCAGTGGTCCGCCATCCATGTGCGCAGGAAGGAGCGCCGGCAGCTCTCACCGCCGCCAGATCCCGGTCGTCCCCGACAGCGGGCCCGGAACGAACCACTTGAGGATTCGTGGGGACTGACGAGCCTTGCCCATGCCGTCGACGACAGGTCGATGAGGAGGAGAACGGGCGTCTTTGCTGACACCCGCGCTGATTTCAGCGGGCGGTGGGAAGAATTCGATCGCGCCACGGCAGGTGGTGGTTGAGGTTCGCAGGCTGCGTCCAGCGTGACGACTGGTCAGGTCGGCGTCGTTACGGTGGCGTGAGGCGTCGCCCCGTCTGCGCCAGCGTCATGCAGGCCCGCAGAGGCTACAACGTGGGAGGGGCGGTCCATGGATCTGCCGGTCGACGTCGCCGCGAGGCCACGCAGGAATCGACGACGGGGTTGACCACCGTGAGGTCGAGTTGCTTGCTGATGGCATGACCTCGCAGGGCTCCTTATGGGATCGCCTTTCCGATTGAACTCGGCAGCTCTGATGGCATCGAAGTCGATCGCCAGCCGGCGGGGCCTCTGACGTAAGCCGGAGAGGAAGTCGTATCCGCACAGACTCTTAGCGCGCGCTCATGGGGAACGCTGATCTTCTTTCACACCAGGGCTCGTGGCGCGGGCGCGGTAAAATCAGCCGACGAACACCCATCGGGTTGCCGACCGCAATCACGCAGGGTTGGGTGGTGATACCGTCGGCCAGCCCCGATCTTGGGTTGCACGCCGGTGCTCCCCACCTGGCGACGAGGATCGCCAGGAGACAGGCGTCAATCCACGAGCCCGACTCGTGCCGGACGTCGACGCCGTTGGCGTGAGGGCCTGATGCCGCGATACTCCTCGGCGAGCGGACAGGGCGTACGCCCGCCGACGATGAAGGCGGGCCGTCGCGCTCCTAGAGCGCAGCGGTGAGTGAAACGTCGCTCGGGTGCCGTCGCCGCGATACTGCGACTTCGTTAAGCGCAATCTCGACGAGCCTCGATGGCCTGTGTTCCGAAGACGACGGTTTGGAAGCTGATCAGGAGGATCGGTTGATGATATCGCAATAAGCGACAGGGCGTCGACGTCATTGAATCCTGCTCGCGAGCAGGGGTGCCTGCAGGTTCGTTCGCCACGACGGTCATTACGATCACGCGGGTCAGTTGTGCGCTTTCGGACGCTCACGGGGCCCTTTCCGAGACGTCCATTTCGGGCAATCGGTTCCGTACGTGCAGGAGATCGACCGCGGTGTACGCGGGCGGCCGTTCGAGGTGGCACCACGTCAACCATCGCAGGGAAGGTCGTGAATCGCCAGCGAAAACCGGTAACGTCAGGACCGGCCGCCTGGTGCGGGCATCGGCCACCCGGCGACGGCCACCAGCAGAAGGCAGCCCGCACGCGTTTGGCGGCGAACGTCTCCAGCCCGGGCGCGCGCGCGAAACGAGGAGTCGAGGCCGAAGCGGCACACCGCTCCCAGGCCTCCCGACCAAGGCAGACGGCTGCATGAACGTCATCGCCGCCGGTGATCGCTTCGCCAGGCTGCGCCCTCCTGCCTGAAGGCCGCACCGCCAGGCGCCCGCCGATCAGCGAGGACCTGCCGCGTAGAGGACCCGCACCCAGGGCGGGCAGGCGGGTGGTTTGCAGGACAGCGCAGCGGCCGTCGTGAACGAGCCGAGGATCCCCTGCCACAGGAACAGCCAGGAGACGAGGGAGCGATCGACTCTCGGAGGAGGCCGAGGAGCAGCCCCACGCACAGAGCTCCGAGGAGGTTGACCGCAGGGTCCGCCCACAGGAAAGAGTCCCACGATGGTCGCAGCGGCCAGGGAACGTAGGTCCGGTTCCCGCCATTCCGCCCGCGAACACGGCGGCTGTCGCCGGGCCGTCGGCGCCGTCGCGGGCGGTTATGCGGGCGGTCATTCGATCCGTACCGCCACCTGAGTACCCCTCTTTGAGGTAGACGATCCGCCACCGGCCGCCGAAGCGCTCTTCGGCCCGCTTGTCGGCCACGCCTCCCAGGCGCTGCTCGCGGCGGAGGCCGCGGTCCACTGGCGACGACGTCGACGTCGGCTCACTCGCCGTCCCTCCCAGAACACCCTGTTGTCGACGAGGTACGCGACGTTAGCGCAGGCTGGCGACGCACCCTGTGACCCGAGCGCGATCGCGGACCGCCCCTTCAGCAGTGCCGCCTGGCGGTGAGCGTGGGCGGCGGTCGAAGAGACTGGTCGATGGTCGACGTCCACGCCACGGCGAGGTTCGGAGCACAGGGACACGGTGGCGACGGCGAGCGCTGCGGCTCCTCGGATACTGCGTCGTCCTGTGCGTCGCGAGTCGACGAGGGGCGACGACACGCCGCGGGCACGGGATCGCCGAGTAATGCCAGGTGCCATCCCCAGAAGCGACGTTTCCGAGGAACCGCCACGCGAGCGTCGGCACCATGATCCACATGTAGCTGACCGCGCCTGCGATCACTCCGGCCTGCGAGCCGGCAAGCCCGAGGGTCTGGAGCTTGACGGTCGGGAAGATATGACCGCGAACGGGCCCGAGTGGTCATCGTATCGGTCTGCGACAGCCTGTCGGTGTACTCCCACATGTCCCTCCCCGTGGATGCAGCGGGCAGGATGACCGTGATGGCCACCGCGTCCACAGGATGCTGCAGGCGGCGAGCCCTGCTCCGATCCCTGGCGGTGCGCGATCGCAGAGTGTGGCCATCAGGGAGGTGGAGGCTGCGCACGCACAGGTCTGAAGTCGCCTCGCGGGTGGTGCGGCACGCGATCCAGGCTGACGACCAGGCCGAACGCCGCGACGGTCAGCGCTGAGTGCCCTCCTTGACCGAGTGACGGGCCGCCATCGAGGACGATGGCGCTGCGCGAGCGGCCTCGGATTCGTCCCACGAGCACAGACCGTAGGAGAATCAGGGCGACGAAGGCGGTGATTTCGTGGAACTGCGATTCGACTGCGCCCACAGGCCCCAGCTCAGCCCAGGTAGGAGAGACGCCGACCCGCTGCGCCGAGGTGGTCTCTCCCAGGCGCGCGGAGGCGAGCCGCATGATGGGCACGGCGCTCGCGGCGAAGAGCAGATCTTGGACGACCAGGAAAGTGTCGGTCGAGGGGAAGAGCCAGCAGACGGGCCCAGAAGCACGAGGTGAGGTGGAAGCGGTCTGCGAGGTTGAATCGGTCCTTTGATGTCGACGGTCAGCGCGTGCGACCTCCGCATTGTTTTGCTAGCTCGCTGAAGATGCCGAGGTCCCAGGACGGGACGGCGAAGCCGCGCCATTGGAAGCGCGGAGTAGGCGATGAGCTCCCGGCGGCGACCGCCGCGATGATCCAGTGGGCGAGGCTGCGGGGATCGAGGTCGCAAGCCGCGGAGTCGACGGAGGAGACGACGAGCGGCCGGGCTAAGCGGCGACACTTTCGTCAGTCCGGCTCCTTCGTCGGCCGGGGCGTGTCCGATCCGCTTCCTTCCTCCCGCCTCCCTCTCCGCGCTGGCCCAGGAGGCGCGTGCGCCTCGGCCACCAGTTTGCCGGGGCCTGCGCGGAGTGCGCGTCAGAGGCGCTCGTGGACGAGCTGTCTTCTGGGCTGCTCACAGATGCAGTCTGAACGTCCACAGGCGGCAGCGGTGTGGAGGCTTTCGGACGATCTCGCCGGGCGCCGGGTGCGGATCCGCTGTTCGCAGAGGCCGTCCCGGCGTTCCGGGACTGCTGAGCTGGCGGCGCCAGTCTGTCGATGATCTCGCGCGCTGCTCTCGGGTACCGCAGCGCGAGGCCATCAGCCATGGCACTCTCCCCAGAAGGTGAAGAGCCGAGTGAGGATCGCCGTCGAGAAGGCGATCGAATGAGCACGCCCGCCACGGACAGGCCTCCGTCAGGAATGAACCGTATCGACCGGTCCGATTCCGCCGGGGAGGGATGATCGGGCGCGGGAGTTGGACAGCAGGTAGGTCAGCGCGAGGCGACGATCGGCAGCGGGTAGCCCGAAGGACGCCGGGCACCCGCCGAAGCAGGTCACGAAGGCGATGGGTCTGCGTATCGATCCGTTGGCGAAGCCAGGAGGATCCGCCTCGGGTGCGGTGGTGAGCCAGACGGGCTGCCAGACCTGGTCGATGGTCGGGCGGGGTCCCAGGGCCACTTTCACCGCCTCCAGGGGCGTGATGAGCGTGAGGGCGCCGAGATTGACCAGGATCGCGGACGATCCGAACAGGACCGATCCGGACGCAGAGCGTCAGCCGGCCCACTCTCCCGATCGCCAGTCTCAGGACGATCGGAAGATGATCGTCGTGCGCAGTGTGCGACCTGCACCAGGGTCACGGCCTCGCCAGTGCGATGAAGCGCGAGACTCTACGCGCTTGGGCAGGAATCGGAGGTTCAGCGGCGGGCCGATGCCGCCCGGCGCCACGAGGGTGACGTGACGGACGGGCGGCGACCTCCACGATGAGTCGATTCGCGCAGAGGCAGCTGGCCGTAGGCCTGCAGAGTGGCAGCGGCCGCTCCGAGGGTGAGTGAAGGAGGCTGATCCGAAGGCGAAGAGCATCCACTAGCGGGTTGGCCTGCGCAAGCGTTTCGCGCAGGTCGGTGAAGTTGGACCGGAGCCGAGGAGCAGATGGGCGGCGATGAGGTCCGATCGTGACCGTGACTACTGGTTCGCGGGAGAACCGGTAGAGCGGTCGGCGTGATCAGCCCGACTCAGGAACCTGCTCCGGTGAGCCTGTCGCGCAGGGATTCAGAAGGCTCCTTGCGGTCGTGGTGAACTGGGCGCGGGTCTGCGCGAGGATGACGGCGCGTTGGAGGATCGGGGCCAGGGAGATGACCTGTGGTCGGCCGACTGGTGACAGCGGCCGGCGGAAGCCACCGCCCTGTCGATGCCCACCATCTCATCATCGCCGCATCGTCTGGGCCATGTCGATGCCGCCGCTCCATCTCGAGGCGGTGGCGATGCTTCCGTCTCTCCTGCGTGGAGCAGGTCTGACGCCTGTTCTGCAGAGCCGTCACGCCGGCTTGCACGTCGCCCGTGAGGACAGTCCGCTGCGCTGGTGGGCGTGACGGGAGGACGTCCCCAGGAGTCCTCGTCGAGCGCGCTGTCAGCATCCCGTCGGCGTCCAAGCGGTGAGGCGGTGCCGCCGCACACATCGCATGAGGATGACGGCGGAGTTGTCAGCAGGCGGCCACGTGGAGCCCGCGGTCGGAACGAGCCGCGCGGAGAGCGGCCGCCAGCTCCATCAGCGCAAGCGCCTCTTTTGGCTGCTGCTATGGTGGCTTCGGTGTCGTCGTGCCTGTCGTGCGTCGGGACGATCCTGCCCACATGGTCGCCCAGCAGCCGACGATCTGGCGGTCGGCGTCGAGCATCGAGGCGGGTGCAGGCGACGTCGTCGGCGTCGATGACCACGCCAGTTGCGGGCGGCTTCACTCGCCTATGGGGGATGGTAGCTCTCCAGGACCGTGTCGCGAGGACCCTCGTTCGACGTCGACGTCGAGCGCGCAGATGAGACAGCCCGGCAGGGGAAGCAACGCAGCGTCGTCGTCGCGGGTCGTCGCGGTCCGCCTGGTCTCGGCGTTCTCGGCTGATTCCCCGCCCGTGCGAGTGCGATCGCGCGATCTGTTCGACGCCGTATCGGTCGACGCAGATCGGTGCAGCGCCGATGCGACCCAGGCTTGGAGCGTCGCTTCTTCGAGACTCGATCGATCCGGACGATGAGCTTGGCGTCGATGCCGCCGCGCGACGGCGGACGGTCGACCCCCGCGGCGTGATTCGGCGGGTCGCGAGGATGCATCGGTGGCCAGCATGCCGCATGTCATTCGTGCCGAGGAAGGCCGTGATGTGAGCGCGCCCTGGCAGCGTCTGGTTGCCTTGCAGACCACCGACAGGACGAGGACGATGGACAGGAGGCCAGCGGCGAATGCGTCGTCTCTCTCTTCGACGACGCCTACGGTGAGGATCGCGGGATATCACCGCCACGTAGAGCGGCCAGATGTAGGATTGCTCGGTCAGCGGGTCCGACCAGCTGGCCGGTCAGGGGGAGAGTACTACTCGGTAGAAGAGAACCACAGGAGGCCGAAGGCGATGCCGACGGCGCTGACCGTGGCCCCGGCGGCGGTTATCAGCGCGCGCGCCGGCATCGTCGATGCCAGGCGATGTCGACGATCACGGTCAGCGGCAGGAAGGCGTCGCACTCGGCTTCCAGAACGTTGTGACCGGTATGAAGAGGATGGTCTCGAGGATCTCGCGTTGGTAGCGGTTCGGACGTCCAGGGTGACCGCCAGCGTGGTCGAGGAGGCGGAGATCGCCGAGCCATGACGCCGCCGATGGCCAATGCCGCCGGATGCTCGCCGAGAGAGAGGTCGCGCGCGGATGGCGGATCCAGCGGGCCTCCTCGTCGATGTGGAAGAGCGGATCGGCGGGTTTCGCCTCGCCGACCGCCAGGCAGATCCGGTGGTGTTCACCCGAGTCTAACGTCCCAGTGCTGGAGGGCGTCTGCGGGCCGCCGAGCCGCGCGGACGGGTGACGCGTTCGCGCGTTCGCGCCCAGCCAGCCGCATCTGCCGGACAGGACTGGATCACTCGACGTCGTCCCCGCGCGCTGGGCCCAAGGCGCACAGCCGTATCTGTCCTCGCAGCCGCGACGTTCGCCCATGGCGAGGCCGCCGCCTGGGCCGGAATACCGGCGCAGTACCAGGGCGGCGCCGGTCAGTCCCATCCCGGAAGGCGCAGATGCTCGCTCCACCGCCCATCGTCCATACCGGTGTCGATGACCGGAATGCCGGATGAGCGCGCCGCCTGACGGACGGAAGGCTGATCGCGTTGTTTCGAGGCGACGGGCGTGCGGTACTTGCTCGTCGTGGGACGATCTGCGTCCGTCGACCCTCTTGAGGAACTTCGGACTCGTGTCCAGCGAGGACTCGACATCAGCTCCAACTCGCTTTTCGGCCTTGCTCAGCGCGCGCTCGACGAGGCCGTCGGCGTAGCCGGGTCGGAAGGAGCTCGCTCGGGCGGCAGACGAGTCGATGGCTCTGGTTCGCGCTTCGCCTGGTCGTGGTCGAGACGGTCAGGGGTGAGGCGACGGCTCGGCGCTCGGATGGGTTTGCCGGTCGATGCTGCGCTGCCGGTGTGCCGTCGGTTCACCGGTGGGCGACGGCCTCGGGTGCTCGGTGCGTTGCCGGTCGGCGTGGGTTTCCGCGTGGCCGTCGGCTCGCCGGTGGGCGACAGGGAGAATCGGCTGTGGGACTCCGGCGAGGGCTTCGGCGTGGCGGTCGTCATGGTGGGTGCTGCCGGCGTCGAGGGCGTGGTGTGCGGGTGCCGTCGGCGATACGCGCTCGGCGCTGGAGTCGAGGGCTCGGCTTCGCGCACTGCGCGAAAATCGTGGGGCCGGACGTAGGGAGTCGGCGAAGCCGGCGAGGCTCGAGCGACGTCAGACCACCGTCGACGCGACGACTCGGGCGCGAGCGCCTGGCGACGGTGTAAGTTCACCACGGTGACCTTCGCCCGCGCCTTCGCGCCGATGGTCAGTGTGGCGATCTCGTCCTCCAGTTTGAAAAACGGGCTTCTGCCAGGGAGACGCCCTGGGCGGCTCCGGAGACAGCAAGGAGGTCTTCGCGCAGGGTCACACGGGTTCCGGCTGGAGCTCTCGGCGACGGCGCGGTGGTCTGCTGCCCGGTCTTGGCCATCAGCGTGACGGAGCCGCTCGAGATGCGGACCCGTTGACGGTTCCGGGAGCTTTCCAACCTGCTTGTAGGAAGTGACGATCATTCCTTCCGGTAGAGTGTAATCCGCGGTGACGGGGAAAGGATTGCATTACTGGACGAGAGTCCGGGTGTGGGTGCCGCTGACGCTCCTAAGGAATGTCCGAAGCGCTCCGAAAGCGGCGTTCAGCATCCACCCGTGCTCGAGGTGCGATCGGTGTAGTGGCGAGAAAGAATCGATGCGAGCGGAGTTCACGTCGAGCTTGGACTTCGTGCCGAGTAGGCAGGAATCCGGGGGTGGCTTTGCCATGTTCGCGCAGGTCGGTGAGCGTAATATCCGGATCGCGTAATTCGCGTCAGGCGCCCATGGACCGCTGGCTTTGATGACCGGCCGCTTGTGCGCCGCGGGTTTCGACGCTCATGTCGAAGTTCCGCGACTCGTCGAGTAGTCGTATCCGCTCGAGGTCTGTGAGCGGTTCCCGCCGGGCGGCCTTGTCGCCCGACCGGACGTCCGGAAGAGAACCCATCGGCCTCTGCCGTTGCGCTGAGGAGAGCCTCGGCCGCCCAGCTGGTCGGTGGCTGAGATCGCCGTGGACCTGCCGTTGAGCGGAGATCCCGGCCGCTGGCCTTGAGTTCTCGCGGAGACGTGGTTTGGGGCCGAAGTGAGTCGACCACAGAGAGTTTTTGCTCTCGGCTCCCAGAGCTCCCGCCACTGCCGAAGCTCACCGGCTGGTATGCGGCAGCCGGGCGAGGGTCGATCCCTCCGCCCGGAATCGACACGGAGACGGGCTTCCGCCGATGAGGAACCGCGGACGGTTCGGCGGCGGTCCGCGACGTCGCCTCTCGAGCAGGGCGTGCTGATCGTTCCTTCATGTCGACGCGTAGCTTTGAGCGCGGAGGGCGTTTCGAGGCCTTTGGCGAAGGTGCGAGGCAAGACCGCCGCTCGCGATGGCGCACGTCCTGATGGGGACGGTCGACATCCGCTGGGCGGTGAGGGGCAGCGGCTCGATCGCGTAGTCGAGGTTGCCGAAGAACGGAAGGCCGACCGTGATCGATTCCCTTCGGACGCGGCGTTCCGGCGTCCCAGGTGAGAGCTGAAGGAGGCGATATCGTCGTTTCTCTACCGCAGAGGGGAGGCGATTGGATTCCCGTTTGCATCCGATCTGGTGAGCTTGACATCAGTGACCGAGATAGCAGCATGCGTGCGTGCGCGCTTGCCGGTGAGCGCGGCAGCATGACGATGCTGCGAAAGAGCGCATTTCAAATGGTACTCGCTATTGTAGTACGCGCCATCAGTGCCGCTGCGTGATGAATGGGCCATATGACTCCTTCCTGTCATGACCGCACGCGGACCAGCGTTGATAGGGTGTGCGACGGTGACAAAATGCCATGCTCCTTTAGGGTATCAAACATCGTTCCCGGGCACGTCCACCCGTGGGGGATCGTGGCGGATCGTTTCCCCCGATTGGCTGGGTATCGTTGGCACTGCTGCCGGCCCGGCACAGCTTCTCGGTGACTGGAGACGGGTTCTCCGGATCCGTCTCAGCGGACGGGGGCGGAGCGCCGGACGACGCGCGGCGATGGCGGGCCTTCACGCAACGCCGCCACGCGCCCAGCCGTGGACAGGACGCATCTCGGCAGCCTCGGAGCCGCGCGTCAACCGAGATGCGGCTGGGCGCTTCGCGCCAACCCCGACGGGCGAGCCCACCTGGGCAATCGCGCAACGCGCCTGGCCTTGCCACGGCACGGCGTGCCGGGTTGCGTTTCGTCATCCTGCATGGAGGACCCGACATAGATGCCGGCCGGAGTTCGCCGCGCGATACAGCAAGCACCGCTCTCTCGGCGTCGACCGGGACGGCCCGCCGCCCACCAGTCCGAGCGCCTGGGCCTCACACCCCCCACAACCACACCCACGAGTGCGCATGCAAGCTTCGCACCCGCGGGATGGCCTCTCCCTCGCATTCTCCCCTGGCCCACCACAGGCACATGCCCAACAGCGAGACGCACCCAGCCGCGACCCGCACCGGTCCGCCGAGTCCCCCCCATCACCGCGCACGACAACGGCCGACCGACGCCGCCGACGAGGCAGTGAGCCCACCCGCACGTAGGTCACGATTTCGTGATCCGCCGCGATTACCAGTCGCCAACTTCGTCGCACGACGACGGCCCACCCGCAGTCGTCGCAACGACCCACCCCCAACGCCCCGCACGCACCCAACGCAATTCGCCCCAACGCCGCCCACGCACACGTCCCCATGCTCCTCAACGGTCAGGAATCCACCCGCAAGCGCGACGGGCGGTGACCATGGCGGACCTCGCCGCGTTCGGCTGGAAGCCCGCGGACGTCATCGGGCCCTGGGCCTCAGCCTGGGAATGGAGGGCGTTCGCAGCGCCGACGAATTCATGTGAGCGGCTCATACGCTCGGGCGTCTGCGCCGCGAATCGAGGTCCTGCATGCCGGCGATCCTGGAAAAAGGCTCTGCACTCGGCATCGCAGAAAGGCCCCGGCGCACTGTAAAATCGCTCCATGGGCAGTTTTGACGAAGGGGCGCCGGTGAGCGGTCAGACCGATGGGCGAGGGGAGGCCGCCGGGCGTCGAGGCGGATACGACTTCTGCGGATACATCCCCGAGGAATACCTTCGGACCGCGGCCGGTCCCGCCGACGAATGAGCAGAATGACGGCCATCGCGCTGACTCTGGCGGGAGTCGCCGCCACGGGCATCGCCGCACTGGCGAAGTTTATGTGGTGACTCCCCAGCCGGCGGCGAGCGGCGGCTCTAGCCGGCCAGGCGGGACCTCGAACGGGGGCGGAGCTATGCGGGCCTCGGCCGACAGGCAGGTCGAGGATCCAAGGGTACTCTCGCTCGCCGATCTTGTCGTCGATCGTGTTGCGGACTTTCGCGATGGTGTCCGCTTTATCGGCGCCCAACTTCTCAGCTGCCAGATCTTCGGCCTTGTCGAGGACAGCGTCGGACCCCTCCTCGACTTCTTCGCTGTGGATAAAAGCCTTTGGCCCTGTCGAAACACACCATGGCATACCTCCTGTGATGCCGTACGCTGTGGAAGGCGAACCGGTTGGTTCGCTGCTCGAAATATACCGTACGCGCGCACGCTGTGTGGGAAACGCCGATCGCGCCGGGCCCGCCTGCGTGGAGGTACCCGAAAGGCCGGAATGCGCCGTGGGCGAGCCCGTCCACCGATCGCGCACCGCCGCCCACGATGCGCCTGCGGGCGAGCCAGGCGTCTCCAGACCTCCAACGGATCCCAACTGGTCGCTCTCCCAGACGACTGCGGAACAACAACGCGGGCGGACACGCCTTCGATCGCCGCAACCTCGAGCATAATATCGAGAGGCGACCCGGCCTGTCCCGAACGTCTCACAAACCCCAGCCGCGCCAGAACCATGGAAGCGGCAAACCGACGGGAGTTGTCACCTGCTCGATCCGCCGTCGACGCGGTTTTCGAATACCTAGAAGCAGGGAGCATTATACTGAGGACGCCAGGTATACCGGGTTGCCTCTACAATGAAGCCCTGATCCGCAAGGATTTCGAAACCTCAAACCAAACAATGGAAAGAGTATGGCTGACAACACAAAACAAGTCCGACCGGAAAACACCTCCAGCTAAGTTCAGCGCCGGACACCGCGCAGGAGTCTCGCCCGGTACGGTCGGCTAACCGTGGAACGACCGAATCGATTCAGGATCGTCAGTCAGGGAGCCACGCTTTCACACCGCCGCCAGATTGATCAGGAAGCACTGACGCCTCACGCCAACTCCGTGATCCCCGGCACGCAGGCGACCTTCGACTAGGACCAAGCGATGTCCAGGCGGAGATCAAAACTTAAGCCGCGCAGCAGAACTAAGACGCATCACATCTGAACAACAGAAAGGAACTGAAATGTCACTTCTCGCCAACTTCGGCACCGAGGACCCTCCAGCAACACCAAGCAGCAGAAAGAAGAGAATTTTCCCAGCCCGAGACCAGCTCAAAGGTCTCACCAGGTGGGATGGCGCTGCACAGCAGGCCACGAGCCACACGCAAGAGAATCATCAGAGCACAGCGTGAGCAGCTCATACCCACGCCCATCAAACGTCCGGACAGGCTATCAGTCCGCCGATCACCGCCCAACTGCACAATCCGAACGCAAGGTATAGCGCTGGAAAGCCGCTATGCCGACGTGTGAGCAACACCCGCCGCACAACCACCTCAAAGGATTACTCACCGAGATCGGAGGCCCGCAATGTTGAACTTAACCAGAACAAACGCGACTGTAACAAGCTAAGTCGAAACCGACGATTACGAACGGCCAACAGACCCGAACGTCCAGCGGAAATACCCAAACAACACCCACCCCACAAACCACAAAAAACACACCACAACGTCCAAACCCAAAGGTTACAAAACCAAAGATTCCGACATAAGAGCAAGAAGAGCCAAGGCTCGCGTCAATGCCAACCGCTAACGCCATGGAGAAGGAAGCGAAGAGACACGATCAGAAAAGAACGGAGACTGGGCGCCGCCTGCCCAGCGAAAGCACCAGCGCCCGAATCCCCTTCATCAGTAAAAAAGGAATTTGACATGGTAGGAAAGCACGAACAAACAAAAGAAGCTCGCAAGCGCTGAGACCTGCAGCGACCTTTATACTAACGGTAAAACCTGACACCATCCCAACAGACCGCGAATCTCACCCGCGATCCACTCGAACGGGAGACGCACTACTGCCGACGAAGCCCCCAACGCTTCGACCCTACAGTCCGAATTCGCCAAAGTCACCCAGGCCCCGGCTGCCGCCACGCACAACCGTTCAGGTCCAAGGAAGTCGAGAAAAACGTCGGCGATGCCAGATTCCACCTTCAGCAATGCCACGCCTGCGACTGAGAAGGGAGGCACACTTAAGGCTTCTCGTCCCCGCCCACAAAGCCGAACCACACGCCGCAAGAGGCACAACAAAGGCCCAGACAGCACTGACGACCAGACACGAAACCCAGTCGCGACCGAAGCTCACGCCGTGGCCTGACTAACCGGGTTCCCGGCCGGGATCGGCCTCCTTCGAGGCGGCTCGTCCTCACCGGTGGTCACAGACCTGGAGGCACAGAGGCTAGACGCCAACCGAGGCCCCCGACGCACCGCTGCGCAGGCAGCCGACCGCAGGCCTCCGCCCGTCGCGGGGCCGCCGCAACTCAGCAGAGGGAGTTCACCTGAGTCAGAAACACCCCATGAACGTCCGCGAACCAATGCCGAGCCCACAGGTCGGTCGGGGCCCCCCGCCCCATCCGACCAACCACGGCTGCCCGGCCGGTCTCGGCCACCGCCGGGGCTGCATGCGTCAAGGCCCATAAAGCGCAAAGAAGACGCAGCCACACGCGCCCGTCCGCGGCGGCGGTGCGCGGCCAGCGCAAAGCCCAGACGAGAGCCGCCACGCCCCGCGCTCGTCCGGAGGACAATCCGGTGCGCCGCCTGGCCCCCCCTACTGCCGCGCGTACGCCAGCCGACGACCACACGACGAGCGAGAAGCGGACCACGCCCCTCGCGCCGCCACCCGGCGACGGCGCGTTCATTGACTCGCGGCGTGAGCCACGACCGCGGCCCGAAGCCTGACGCGCGTCTCGGAGCGTCGCTGCCCCGGCTGGCAGCCGCGCGGGAATGGCGAGCGGATCCGGTACCGCGCGCCCGGCCACGGCGGCGCGCAGCCAGTTCTCTCCGCGCCGAGCGCTGCGGCGAACGGGAGGATGGCGACGTCCGCGCAGGCCGCCGCCTCGTCGAAGTCCGAGCTGCGAAGTCCGCGACTTCGACTCGGACGGCGAAGGGAACGGCGGGCGCTGAAGCAGGCCGCCTCCGCGAAGACGGCCTCGGCGAAGAGCCGCGCGTGAAGGTCGCCAGCATTCGAGGAAGGCGGGCGGCGCCGAGCCCGCTTCGGCTCACATCGTCCAAGACACGTCGAACGCGGTCGCCAAGGCGGCGCGGAACGGACCGTCCAGTGCCAGCCGCATCGCGCCCCGCCTCGCAGCGGTTTTCGCGGTCTGGGCGGAAAGTCCAAGAAGAAGGACGAGGAGCGCTGAGGCTCCTGCGCGACTACCGCGTTGGAGGAGATCAGGCCCGATGACAAAGTGACGTTCATCGAGGCGGGAGGGCATCAGCTGAGGAGGCCGTCCCGTCCGATATTACATGGCCGCAGCGCTGCGGGAGTGGGGCCCGGGATCCCGGCCGCTCTTTATGCTTGTATCCCAGCCTGGCGCGGCCGCCTCGCGAGCGCTTCGCTGAGGGGCGCACGCCTGACTCGACGCCGCCACTGGCGGGGCGTCGTCGGACGTTGCCTCGGCCGTCTCGGCATCAGCCGGCGCTGGCATCCTCCGGCATCGACGTGGCGGCCTTGGATGACAGCCTAGCTGCCTTTAGCGGCAGACCCGACGCCACGCGACCTCGACGCCACGCGATCCGGGCATCAACGGCTTGCATCAGATCAAGGAACCGGGCCGGTCTCGGCGTCGGACTCCTGAACAACATTCTGTGCCGCGCGCGCGTGTGCGTCCAGCCGTGAAGATCAAAGAGGACGACGATGGCGCCCAGGCCACTGAGAGCCGGATCGCGAATCGGCGTCCGGTCTTCTGGAAACGCGGGCGCAAGAACGTCCGATCCGGCGTGGGCTTTGCGCAGCCCTCTTGTGAGCAGGGAGTCAGCCCGGGAAAGCTGACCGTCGTCGACGAGGCGTCATGGCGCGGTAGGGATCTGGCGATCCCACCCGTACACGTCGTCCCGGTGGAGGGGCTAGCCCGACGCGCCGACGACAGCAGCCGGAAGACGCGTCATCGCGCCGACTCGGACCTGCCGTTGCCCACCGAGCGGACGAGGGCCGCCGCGCCGGCCACGTAGGCCGTCGCGTAGCTCGTCGCGGGCGCCTGCGTGGAGGCGCCAGGCACACTCGTGGTGCCAGCTCCGCGACCACGCGTTCATGCCACCGAGCGGCAAGGTCCGCAGCCATGCGGTGGAGGACCGGCGCTCGGGGACTGCGCCGGTGCCGATCGCGGTCACGCCGATCACCCCGGGTGAAGCAGCCGGATAGCGCAGTTCGCCTTGGGATCCGCTCGTAGATAGTCTGCGTTCCGCGCTGTTTCTCGACGTTGCCTCGCGGCGGCGACTTTCACGACCTTGTTCTTCGCGACGGCGTTGGCGACGGCCGCTTTCGACCCTTGTCCGAGGTCGGAAATGGACGAGAATCAGCCAGTGATGTCGACCGAAGGGTTGTTCGCGGCCCAGTCGATTCCGTTCGCCAGGCTCTGGATCGAGGGCGGCCGGATAGGGTGTCGGCCTCGGCGTTGGCCTGATCTCCGGGAAGGGCGTCGACGACCTTGACGGGAATGATGACGTTCGCGGGCGACGCGCGCGACGGCCTCGACCGGCTGCCAGCGTTCGCCCGCCCGGCGATGAGATCGAGGCAACCGCAGTTCCGGTGCCCTTCGTTGTCGGCGCGCGTTTCCGCCGCCCGTCGCGTCATAGCCGAAAACTTCGATCGTCGCGTTGGCAGACGCCGGTGGGAGAGCTGCGACGAGATCGACGACCGCGATCGACACCCTGCCGCCCCTGGGGAAGCATGTGGGCCCGGCTCCAGGTCGAGATGATGCTCGAGGCGAGGACGGACTCCTCCTTGGCGGACGGAAGAGGATCTGCGTGGATCCCTGCTGGCAGGTCTGCTGGAAGGTCGAACCAGGTGCAGGAGCCCCGAACCTCCTGGCCGCCGACACGGCGCGCCGCCGATGCCTCGAGGTCACCGACGCCGGACCGGCACTCCGCGTAGGCAGGCGGCGCGTCCGCATGCGCCGCCCCGGCTGTGCCGCCGACGGCGGAGTGCGCAGGCGCACAGCCGTTTCGCTATGGCGTCGCACGCCCGCGCACGGGCAGGTGCGCTGCGCGTCGGGCGGCCGTCTTCCCGCGAGGCTGACGACGGCGCCGCACCCGCCGGCGGCGCGGGGCTGGCGGCCCGGCGGTCCAGGGTCTCCTGGCGCTCTGCCGTCAACTGGATCATCGCTCAGCTGCTGGCCTCGCCCGAAGAGCTGCCGCCTGAAGAGCCTCCGCCTCCGTCTGCGTCTGCTCACGTCCCGATTGCCGCCGGTTGCCGCGCGCGCCGTTCTGCTGCTGGTTCTTTGCGCCTGTTTTCGAGACGGTCTTTCGGGCCGCCTCCGAGGAGCGCGACAGTGGCCGTGTCCTGCACGGTGCGAACAGGTTCACCCAGGCGGCGGACGCTTTGAGCGGCGTGACCTGCGTGTACCCGGAACGCCTTGCCGGCGTCGTCGAGGGCTGCGCCGAGCATGGTAGGCCAGGCCGTCCTCGTCGACTGCAGGTAGCAGAGGTTGGCGCCCTTTCCCGGCTGGGTGAGCAGCGCCGACCGATGCGCACGCCCGGCGGTGCCGTGTCATCACGTCGGTACATGCCGCTTCCACTTCGCGCGAGGTCGTGCTGAACGCCCGTTTCAGGCGCGGCGCAGGGCTTGTCGGGAAAGCGCTCGAGCGGCTCGCGGTGATGTTCTTCGGCCGCGTGGAGCTGCAGCTTGTTCTCGGCGAGATCCCGGCCTGGCCTCCCACCTCGTGGGAGGTCAACTTCTTGGTCTCCTTGCCTTCAGAACCGGTGGGGCTCATGGCGTACATATGCCGCATCGTCGGCGTCATGCGCGTTCCAGCCCTCTTTTGCGGACGATGTGGCAGATTGTCTTTGATCGACGCCGTTGGGAGACCTCACGACGCAGCCATGCCGATCTTGAGGCTCGTCCGTTCCGGGATGGCGTCGGAGGACTCGGCAATCGAGACCTCCAGGGGACGAGGGGTTCGCCTTCCTTGAAGAGGTTGACCCAGCTGCTCCGGCGCGCCTCGGCGGAGGGCGGCTCCGAGAAGCCGAATTCGTTCATCGCCGCTCTGGCGCGGCGACCGCTTCCTGGTCCGTCGACGAGGTGGCCTGGTTGGAAGGAGTAGCGGTACTGGCCGATTGACGATGTACGACTTTTCCGCATTGGTCGCAGGGCGCTGCTGTCCGCGCCTGCGGGCTTGGTCGTGCCGAGGTTCACGCCTGTCCACAGGAGGCCGTCGTTGGCGGCGCGGCTCGTCAGCCGGGCGTTCTTGATCTTCTTGGCGTCGGGGATCCCGTACAGCGCCCCGATCCGCGACCGGGCGCTCGACTTTGGCGAGGGCGTCGTCGCTGGCCGAGACCGTCTCGGCAGGGATAGGCAAAATTGGGCCGAGGGCGGCGTTGCCGGATGCGATACAGCTTGCCGATGGAGATGTGGCGCGAGCCGTTGTCGGAGCCGATGACGAGTTTTCCGTCGTTCCAGCCGTTGAGGAGAGTGGGCGGGAGAGGCTTGGAGATCGCCGCGCCGACGACGAGGATCACCGTGAGGACCAGACCCGTGATGATCGCGCCACGGGCGGACCGGCGTGAGTTCCCTGCCGCCGGGCATGCCGCCATGAAGAGGCCGTGACGGGGCGTTGGCGAGTTAGCGCCGCTGTACTCGTCGAGGGATGTCCTCGTCGATGCCATGTCACCGCCAACCCAAGGCTAGAACTGCAGCGACGAGATGATCCCGCAGGTGGTCTCGCCGACGTCGGCCGCCTGCCGCATCCACTGCTGGCGTCAGGCCGAGGACCAGGGCCGAAGGCGATGGGGGCGCTCGGCCAGCAGCGCTGGGACGATGACGAGGCCAGGAGCCACCGGCTTCCGGCTGCGTGACATCGCAATTGACGGGCCCAGGCAGCCCGGCGCGAAGATCGACACGGCGATCACGTACTCCGGAGACGACGTCCGTAGGGGCGTAGGCTCGGGCTCCCGCAGACCCAGCGTGAGGATCACGAGGATCCCCGAGGACGACGGCTCACTTGCCGGCAGGCGACGTGGACGGAGTGAGGACGGCCAGGGCGAACCAAGCGTCTCCGCAGCGCACGGAGAACATGGCGCGCCGCCCGTGGATGGTAGTCCTCCTTGACGTACCCGGCGTCGATGGATCTGGTCTTCCCCTGCGATTCAGCCCGGGGAGAGCCAGGCGTCCGCACGCTCAGCCGGCTCATCCGGCAGGGCCAGCCGAGGAGCAGAAGGACGGTGATCCCAGGAGCTCGCGGGTCACCACGGCGTGACGCGGTCACGGAGGCCCACTTCGAGGAACGTCGGCTTGACGGTTCCGACGGTTCCTAGCACGATCCCGGCCAAGCCCGGGCGCCAGCATCATCGCCTTCCACTCCGACAGCAGCGGCGGGGCGATGGCCGCGCCGGATGGCGGCCCCGATGCCCGCCAGTGCCAGGGGCGCGCGAAGCCGCCGTGCGCCGGACCCGTCCAGCCGCAGGCGGCCAGGAGTACGCATGCGGCCAGGCCCATGGCGACTGGCGTGCGAGATGGCGTTCGCGCCTCGCTCCGAGCAGCAGACGATCCCGAAAGAGCAGGGCGGCGGCATCCCGAAAAACACCGGCACGACGACGCCGGCCGTCGGACTGGGCCCTGGGAGAGGAGGGCGGCGTGGCGGCCACGAGCAGGGTCGCGGGCCGCTGCCGTTGGCGACGCCTCGCCGCGTCGCTTTTCGGTCCACGGCTATTGTTGGACTCGCCGGATCACGTCACGCGTACGCACATGATGACGTCGTCATCCAGCTCTTTCTCGGTCTCGCGCACTCGCGGCCCCAGGATCAACAGCAGGGGTGCCCTCTTCACTCCTGTGCGGGCGAACGTCAGCCCCGGATCGACTCGTCGCCCCGTTGGACGCCGTCAGGACCGAAGCCCTGGATGGCCTCCCTGGGCGTGACGGTCAAGCCAGCGCCGCGCGATGCGTTCGGCAGAAGCTCGGCGACAGGAAGGTTGGACGGCAGGAGGAGGTCAGCCTATGCTGTCCTCGTGCACCAGCGTCGGCGTGCGGACGAAGGCGTCGGATGGCGTCTCAGGCATGGCTCACCTCGATTCGTTGTTGTGCGGGAGGACGGCGGCGTGGGAGGGTGGGCCGTTCGCGGCTTTCAGCGTCATGGGATCCCTCCCGTTCGAACGAGGGCGACCACGCCCATGCCGCCGCAGAGGGCGAACGGGAGAGGACGTGCACGCAGAAGCTCTGGAGGATGTCACTTCCCATTCGGGTGAACGCCGACTTGCGGCCGCGGCTGATGGGTATGCTCGCGACGGGGATCACCAGCGCCAGAACGGTCTCATCGTGCCGAACGCCATGCGAAGCAGTGTATGTGCCCGCTGACCTGCGTCGTTGCGCGCCATGCAGACGAAGGTCGAGTGCGATCAACGGGAGTCCCACTGTGGCGCGCGCGGCAGGATCCGCACATACGCCGCGGCCGCCGTCCTCAGGACGAGGAGGAAGGCCAGGCCGGCGCATCCTGACGGACACGCCGGCCGCAGCCCCTGGGCGCCGCGCCGTGTCCCGCCGCCCGCAGCATGGCGGGAAGGGGTGGCGACGACGTCGGCGCACAGCAGGGAGCGTCCAGAGAGCGATACCGCGTCGCCCACCGCGACGATGGTCGCCGCCTCCTCTCCGGTATTGACCTGGGTCGAGGTGACTCCTCGGCTTGGCACCGAGGCTGGCCTCGCGGACGATCGTCGCATCGGTCGATGAGCCGGGACCGCGGGTTCACCGAGAACCCGGGAGCGCCTGCGCCCAGGGGCGCGGCGACGCCGAAGAGGGCCGCGCAGACGGGGAACGACGTCGAGTTTGGTCAGCATGCACAGGGAGGATCGCGGAAGCGAGGCAGCCCGACCGCCGCGCAGTCGCCAGAGCCGCTCCGTGGGAGGGTCCTTCGGCCCGCGCCACGCCCATCGCACGGTCGCCAGAGCCCGGCCGCCGCGAAGCCGCAGATGAGGGTCTGGTAGCGGGCGTCGTCGAGATTGCACGCCGCGACGATGCCCGCGCAGGGCCCCGAACGCGACGGTGGCCCGTTTCCAGGAGACCGGATGGCCACGGCACGGACGCAGCGCATAGAGAGGCCGAGGAGGAGCATCAGCGGCGGCGATGAGCGTGTACGGTGCGGGATCGCGACGTCACGCCCAGGACGGCTGGAAGCGGAGAGGAGGAGGCGATGGTGACCGCCGCCCAGGAGACGATCGGGAGCGCTCGGTCTTTCCGCGAGCGTCCTGAGAGGCCCGCAGCCGCGCCGTCCGCCGCTGCCGGTGACTCACCTCGGCCGACGCAGCAGCACCAGCGCACCGTTGCGGGATTCTCGCGGCCGACCACCATGCGCAGGAGCTCCCTGCCCGGAGTGCACGGCACGAGGTCCTCCTGGACCCGCCGGTTGCGCAGGACGCGCGCGAGGGTTTACCCCCGAAGGCACGACGATCGTCTCTCGCGATGCCCCTCCATGACAAAGCGAGATACGGGACTGAGCGCCGATGCTATGCGTCATGTCATACTCCCTTGTGTCGCCAGTGCGCCCGTACCCAAGTATTATCGCTCAGAGGATTCAATGGCCGCAACAGCGCGAGACGAACCGATGCTGGGAGGATTACCCATGCTGGCAACGACGAAGCGGCAGGCACGCCGCCGCCCCAGGAGGTGAGTGGAACTCAAGAGCACCGCCGGAGATCAAACGCTCGAGGGACTGACCGGCGCTCTGGCGATGATTCTCCCCATGTCTCGCCTCGATGGGAATGATGGTCGTCATGGCGAGTGTCCGGGCAGCACGCTCCCCGCGCATGATCCTCATGTCCGCGCTCGTCGTGAACGCGATGCTCTCTGGTGGCCTTCCTCAGCATACCACCGCACCGCACGCAGCACCGCGACGCTGTCGTCACCGGATACCGGCGCGAGGTGCCGTCCTATCCTGTCGAGGGCACGCGAAGAACGCGCGCTCGGCGGAGAGCATGCAGCGCGAATCCTCACAGTGGCATACTGCGCACCTGCTGATCTGCCGGCGCTCCTGGACGAGACCCACGTGGGAGACCGGGAGGAGCCGTCCGACAACGAGTTCCTGCTCATCCGCGTGGGAACGGCCGACCAGCCTTTCACCCTGACGAGTCGTCGCGGAGACTTCTGGAGCTGGGAGAGTCCGATCTCGTCGCCGAGTCGGCGGCGCGCGGCGCTGCAGCATGTGTACACGGACGTCAAAGGATCTGCCCTCGGCGTCGACCTGGCCACGGTCTCCCGGATCCAGATCGCGGGCCGCGGCAGGCATGCCATGTGTCGCCCTGGCGCGCGCGCCATGATCGTCCGACGGCCACTTTCACCGACCCCGAGGACGTGCGCATCGCCATCCTCTGCCAGCGAGAGCGATGGCGGACTGGGAGTGGGTCGCGTGGCTTCCGCACATCGCCTCCGGATTCCGCATTTACGACTCGAGTCGGTCCGGCCCGGATGCTCGAGTCCAGTCTCGACCGACCCTCATCGACAGCCTCCTGCCAAGGACGGCATCGTGGACACGTCCGCGGTGGGGCCGCCGTCGACCGGGAGCGGATCGGAGCTGCGCACTGGTCGTCTTCTTCAACGACGGCGTCGAGGGTCGCGAGGACCACCCCATCATCAGTCGACGGCGTCTCGCGGTCACCGTGGTCGAGCTCCCTCCGACTGGGCCTCGCTCACCGACGACAGCGTGCGGCTGCAGCTGCAGGACAAGTGGACCATGGAGCTCTCCCTCCCACCACAGCTCAGCTGCGGTGGTCGGGCGGGAGACCGGATCGGCGTCGCGGAGGCCGTCATCGCGCGCGCCGCCTGGCGACCCAGTCCAGCGCATCCAGACCGACGGCCGGGCCAGGCGTCGACGCCCTCGGGCGAGGCCTCCGCCGAGCCTCGTCGACCTCCTGGGGCTGGGGGCATCCGCGACTTCGACGTCGCCGAGGGGTGGAAGCCGCGGCTGGCAGGGACCGGCCTGCGTCCCGATCGGCCTGACGCCCGAGCACAAGACCGTCCACCTCGACATCAGAGTCCGCCCTGGCGGGCATGGGACCGCACGGCCTGATCATCGGCGCCATCGGCTCGGGCAGTCCGAGGTGCTGCGCACCCTCGTCCTCGCCCTGGCGATGACCCACCTCCGAAGAGCCCAACTTCGTGCTCATCGACTTCAAGGGGCGGAGCCACTCGCCGGCATGTCGAAGATGCCGCACGTCGCGGCCATCATCACCAATCTCGGGGAGGACCTGACCCTCGTCGACCGCATGGAGGACGCCCTGCGAGGCGAGATGGCGCGGCGTCAGGAGATCCTCAAGTCCGCCGGCAACTTCAAGAACGTCGCCGACTACGAGAAGGCCCGCAAAGCCGGGCGGCAGGATCTCGCCGATCCCCACGCCTCGTGGTCGCCGACGAGTTCTCCGAACTGCTGGCCGAGAAGCCGGACTTCATCGACATGTTCGTCGCGATCGGCCGCCCCGGCCGCTCCAGATCCAATCCTGCTCCTCCTCGTCTCAGAAGCTGGAGGAGGGGCGTCTGCGGGCCTGGACCCCACCTGTCGTACCGCATCGGCCTGCGCACCTTCTCGGCCCAGGAATCCCGCACCGTCATAGGCGTGAACGACGCCTACGAGCTTCCTCCCATCCCGGGCGTCGGCTTCCTCAAGCCCGACACGTCGAACCTCATCAGGTTCCGCGCATCCTATGTCTCCGCGCGCGCCGCGCCGGAAGGACCTCTCGGCGGCCGATATCGTCAACGAATCCGACGAGATCGGGATCTACGATTTCACCGCCGCGCCCCTGCGCCTGGAGGAGAAGGACATCGAGAAGGCGGAGGAGGCCAAGGCGCAGGTCGAGGGAGGAGCTCAGCGAGTTCTCGGACCTCGGGATCCCCGGAGTGCCCAACACGACCTTCGACATCGCGGGTGGCGAGGATGGAGGGCAAGGGGCCCTCCGCCCACCAGGTGTGGCTGCCGCCGCTCGACGAGCCCGCTACACCTGGACTCCCCTCATGCCCGATTTGCGGATCAGCCTCTGGGCTTTCCGCCGCTGCGCTGGCGGGGCGGGCGCTCGTCGTCCCGGTCGGGGACGTCGACGCCCGCTCGACCAGCCGCGACACCCTCGTGCGCTCGACCTGGACGGTTCGGGCGGCACCTGGCGATCGTCGGCGCGCCGCAGTCGGGCAAGTCGACCTTCGCCCGGACGGTCGTCGGCGCGCTCGCGCTGACGCACACCCCCAGGAGGTCCAGGTTCACGTCATGGACTTCGGCGGCGGAACCTTCTCCGGCATGCGCGACCTCGCACATCGCGGGGCGTCGCGCCGCGCACCGACGAGGCCCGGGTCAACCGCATCTACGCTGAGATCAACTCGATCGTCGAGGATCGGGAGAAGTTCTTCGCCGATCAGGGGCATCGAGTCGATGGCCGCGTACCGGCGCCTGCGCGCCGAGGGGAAGATCGACGACGGCTACGGCGCATCTTCCTCGTCGTCGACGGATGGCCGACGCTCGATCTGACTACGAAGACGTCGAGATGAAGCTTCAGGAGCTCGCCCCGCGGGCTGAACTTCGGGCTGCAGTCGTCGCCACGGCTCTGCGATGGATGAACTTCCGCACGGCCGTCAGGGCGCATGTTCGGCCTGAGGATCGAGCTGCCGCCTCGGCGACCCCATGGACCTGAGTTCAACCGGAAGATCGCCGCCAACGTTCCACCGGCACCCCCGGGGCGAGGTCTCGAACTCGGCAAAGCATCACATCCTCGGGCCCTCCCAGAGTCGATTCTCAAACCCGACGGCAAGCAGCTCGCCGTCGGAGTGACGGACCTGGTCGAGCAGGTCGGCCATTCCTGGACCGGGGCCCCGGCCCCAGCTTCTCGAGCTCCTCCTGCGCACATCGACGAGGTCCGCGAGGGTCTCCCCGAGGACCAGCAGGGTCATCCTGGGGATCGAGAGTCCAGGCTCGAGCCCTTCGGCATCGACCCCACGGAACGACCACTTCTTCTTCTTCGGCGACCGCGGAAGCGGCAAAACCGCCACCCTCAGGCTCATCGCCGCGAGATCGCGCGGATCTACAAGCCCGACCAGGCCAAGATCTTCGCCCTCGACTACAGGAGCGCGCTGCTCGAGAGCTCCCGAAAGCCATATGGCCGCGCACCGCCGGTCCAGCGAGGACGCCTTACACCAAACTGGGGCGGGCTGGTCGGTTCCCAGACGCGCGCGCGGGCCCCGACGTCACTCCCAAGCAGTTGCGCGAGCGCAGCTGGTGGTCCGCGCCGAAGCCTTCGTTCCGGTCGACGTCGACCACGCACCTCGTCCAGTCGACCGGCGGCGCGAAGGCAACCTGATGGGCGCCCCGCAGCCGTACCCGTCTCAAGCGCACGATCCGGCCGCACGTCATCATCGCCCGCCGCTCCCGGCGGCATGCCAGCAGGACGCTCTACGAGCCGGTCGTCCAGGCGCTGAACGACCTCGCCTCGCCCGCCATGCTGCTTCCCGGCAGCCGACGACGGCGCCTCCTGGGGCGCATGAGCCTCGGCCGGGCGTTCCGGGGCGGGCAGTTCGGTCCCGCGACATCGCCTGGAAAGTCGATCCAGGTCGCCTGGCTTCCCATGTCCCACGGCTGAGCGCTAACGGCCTTCCTCTCGGCTGCTGGGGCTTGCGGCCTCGAGTCCGCAGAGGGTCAGGATGTCGGGCGAATCGTCAGGCTCAGGGCGGTTCGCAAGCCCGGCTTCAGCCTGCTTGCGGATTGGGAGGCAACGCTGCCGGCGGCGAGGTAGATCCCGAGGTCAGGGACGGCCGATCGGGAGCCGGCGCGGCTTTCACCGCTGGCATCCGGGGCACCAGAAGAGCCGCCGGCCCAGCAGGTCCTTCTCCACGATGATCGTGCCACAGCGCAGGCAGGGCCGGCCCGTCCTGTGGTACACGGCGAAACGCCCGGCCTCTTCGTCGCCTTCCGGCGACGGGGCTCCGGGGCGCAGATCGGGCGGAACCGTCCGGATCACCCGCCGTACGACGTCGTCGGCCATGGTAGGCCGCGAGGTCGTCCCACAGCGCCCAAGCGCTCGGGGAGACCTCGCCCGGGCGTCAGGGGCGAGATGCCGGTGCGGAACAGGCGAGTCCGCCCGGTAGATGCTGCCCGGTCCTGCTGCGATCGACTGGTCGAGGACCAGCTGGCCGACGGCCGCCCGCCGCGACCGGATGGCGGCGACGAAGCGTTCGCGGTCCCCAGGGTCGTTGCGGACGGGATCGGGCCCGAGCCTGGCCAGGACCGCGCGAACTCCTGGCCGTCGAGCACTTCGCAGCGCGCAGGGCCCGTCAAGTCTGCGGCGAGGCCTTCCGCCTCCAGCCGCAGGCGGACCGTGGCGCCCGGCTCGGGTACGGCTGCTGCGCTGCCGCCGCCGCGCAGTCCCGCACCGGCGACGTCCGTGGCGCGAGGGCCTGAGAACGACCAGCGTCCGTACAGGCCGAGGGTGGACGTGGAGCCAGGCGGGGCCGTCGTCGCCGAGTGAGGGCTCGGCGGTGGAGCCCTCTCGGCGAAAGGCATGAAGAAGTGCTTCCACGCTTGCAGGCGCGGAAAGCGGTGAGGCCGTCCAGGCGCCGCCCCCTCGGCCGAAACGCCCTGCGGCGAAGACGCCGCGACTATCCGCCCTGCCAGGAATCCGCTCGCGATCCTGGCCAGGCGGTGGATTGCTTGGCCTTCGGGCATGCGGCTCCCTTCATGCGCTCGTCTTCACGGTTCGCTCGGGGACGGGTTTCTCGTCCCCGGTTCAGGATACGGGGCCGGCGTCGGCGGGGAAAGAGCGGCGGCGAGGCCGGCGCCTCTGTTCACTCGTTGAGTACGAAAGCCTCGGAAAAATCACTGCCGTGTTCACATTCCTTCGGAAGGTTTCCTTTGGAAAAGCCCTTCCATCTACGCGGAAGGAATGTAAGATGCTTGTCGAGAGAGAAGAGGCTTTCGCCTGTCGAATACAATCTTAGGGAGCTCACCGTGTCCGAATTATTCGTCAATCCGGAGGATCTCGACGCCGCTGCGTCTAATGCGGAAAAAGCCCATCAAAGCGCCAAGTCGGTGAAGCTATCAACCAGTGTGAACGATGTCTCGGATGCTATGCCGGGTGGGAGTTCGCGGGAAAGGCCGCTCTGGGGGCGGGGAACCATATCGATCAGGCTGCCGGAAGACTGTCCGGGGCTTTGGAGGCTTTCAGCCAGTCGATAAGCGATTCGAAGAGCACCTACGACAGAACCGATCATTCCGTCAGCGTTGAATTCTCGCGGGTCGACAGCCAGCTTTTCGGAGAGAGATGACCACATGGTCGGATCTGCAGAAGTGGATGGCGGATAAATTCGATCATCTGATCGACGTATTGGTTGCGATCCGCCATAAGGCCTCTGATTCCGGGGAGTATGTCCGCGATATCGACGTTTCCAGCGGATGGACTGGCGCCGGTGCGACGGCCGCGCAGAATAGGCGGAAGGGCTTGGCCAACAGCTCCGCTTTTCTACTGGCCAATCTCGGTGAGATGATCCGCATCACGGGTAAAGCTCAAAGCGATGTTAATACTGTCAAGACGCTTGTCTTCGAAGTGCAATCTTTGGCTGATCATTATGGCTTCAATATCTCCACCATAGGAAAGGTTTCCGACCCTAATCCCATTAAAAGAAGTACTGGCGATATAATAGCACCGTATGACACAGATCACGAGAATAAAAGAAAAGATCGAAAAATGCCCTTAAGCAATGTCAAGAAAAGCTTGAATATGTTATTCAAAATGGCAAGATTGTCGGATAGAAATCTACACAAGGGATTTAAATAGTATCGCTAATGGAACAATGGTTGCCAAGGAAGGTTTGGATTATCCAACCCCTGGTCTCAGCGACATACCATCCAATAAGAAGGATCCGGTACAAGTTGCCGCATGGTGGAATGCGCACACGGATGGGGAGAAAGAGGCTTTGATTCGTGACAATCCGGATCTGATAGGCACTTGGACGGAGTCGACGGGACGTCGAGGACAAAGCTAACCGATGGAGGATCTCTAGAGACAAGGAAGCCCTTACGCGAAGGTATACTCCCGACCAGCTGAAGACGATCAGGCCTACCAGGAGCTGAGGTGCGATCAGAACGCTCGCTCACAAAGAACAATGGCGATACTCAGCTTCTCGTCTATGAACCGGCGACGGGGAGAAGGGACATGAGAAGGCGCGTGCCGCGATTTCCGCCGGGAATGTCGACACCGCGGATCAGTGTGTTGCCACCCTACGTTCCCGGCATGGGGACCTCCGTCAAAAGACAGCATGGAGGGCAATGTCAACGCCGTGACCAATCTGAAGAATGCTGCGATGGCGGAAGGGCAGAGTAAATGAAAGTGGCCGTCGTAGCCTGGATCGGGTACGATGCCCGCCTGACCCTAAAAATAACCACGATTACTCGGTTTTGGTTTGAACAAGGCCAAATCTGGCGGGGAGTCTCTCGCACAGTTCGAAGAAGGCATCCGAGGGCTCTCGGATGCCAGCATCGGCGGGAAGTCGAACGTCCACATGTCGGTTTTGGCCCATTCACACGGTTCGACGACCGCCAGTTATGGAATAGCCAGCGTGCGACGGGGAGTGGTCGACCATTTCGCTGTGTTTGGATCACTCGCATCAAAAAGACGGTGCATGGCGAATGAATGTACCTAAAGGCCATAATTATGTGCTCGAATTCAATGATGACGTTATCAGAAAGGCTAATGCAGCAAAAAAGTTCTGGAAAACAGATGATAGCTTAGGATGGCATGGAAAGGATCCGACAATGGATTCAGGATTCAAAAAGCTCAATCCCTACGGCCCTACAACCAAAGAAACAGGACATTCCGGCTATCTCGTTGACGGAGGAGGCTACGAGATAAAAATCGCGAAAGTTGTTTTAGGAACCGCAGGATGATGAGGTGAACATGTAGAAAAAGTTTCTTGTATGTATATTTATATTTTTCTTATCAACCAGTGCATGTTTAAGACAGGAGAGAAAATGCAAGAACCTTCAGTTTTCGGTGATAGTAACGGTCATCATTTTTGGGATGGTGAGTTGCCCTTGAATCGACGTGGAATATTGCGACGGTTTCTTCTCAACTTCAGATTGCTTTAGTTCGAGTGCGCGATCGAATTGATACGAACTTCGGTAAGCAAGAATGGACACTTGTGGACCCATCGGATCGGAATTTTTCTCACTGCTAAAGATCGAAATGAAGAAGGGGTGAAGATACGAGTATGCAGGGCTGGACTTCTGGCATTAAAGTGCTAATTATAAATATATCTTGACCATATTAGAAAATGAATTACGGTTATATGGTTTAAAACAGTAATTGATCTTTCAGACAGTGATGTATAGGGCTAACATTCATGATAGAAAAACGGAGGATATGTTGGTATTGTCATGAATAAAAACAATAATGTTTTAACTTTGAGATATACAACAGGCTGTCGGCCTAGTTCTCGGGCGAAGAGGGATGAGCCTTCGAGTAGAAGGCCGCTCCTCGGCTTCGAACGGCGCTTCATGACCGCCGATTACCGGAGCGTTGTAGTTTGGCGAAGATAATATGCGAGAGATTCGTGCACGATACTGTCGGCAGATGAAAAAGCGACATGCTACGCTGAAAGCACTGTGCAGCTGCAATGAGGAGATGATCGCCGTGAAACGACCTCATCGGATTCTATCGCTTTTCGCAATGCCCCAGAATGGCAGCGGGCCTCTGGCTCTTGCATTCCTCTCGCCCATCGCCGCATGCTCGTCCAGGGCTCATTGGACGACCTGAAGAACCCCACGCCCTCACGTTCCACGTCGTCCTCTCAAGCCCTCGACCTCTGCGAGCATTGCCTCCGATACGCCGACTTGAGATTTCCCGGTGAACCTGGATGGGTGGAGAATGGACATCATCGATCGAGACGGCAAAAACCGGGCGATCAACTCGGCTGGATGCTGATTTGACCACCAGTCAACGCCCCATCGCCGGGCCCTTCGAGGGGACAGGGAAGAGTCCGAGTACCAGAATGAGCGCATAGCGACGACCTGTGCGGTCCCAACTCACGAATGCGAGGCCCAGCCGGCCTCCGAAACCAGGGTGTCCGGTTTCAGCGGAAAGAAGATCGAAGGCGCGGCCTCAGAGATCTCCCTATACGGGCAAAGACGGTGGCATACAAGGGTTGGTATTGGTCGCGCGTGTTCGGCAAGATCAGACCCCGTGCTCCTTCAGTCAACACGCCTGCCCGGTGCAGGCATACTCTGCAGCGGATCTGACGTCCATCATCAACGGGAAGCTTTCCTATTGTCGACGGCCTCGGAGGACTTCGACGGTTGATCGGAAACCGACAACTCGAGGGTTGAAGGCGCGCACCCCGCTCTGCCCTCCGAGTTCTCGCCTCCAGCTTCTTGTGGTTCCCGGAGCGTGCGCCATTGCGCTCGCCACCGCTCGCTTTGCCCTACGGGCTCTCTGTAGTCCCTAACGTGCCCCGGTCCGCTGCGTCGACATGAGAGCGTAGCGCCTCGACGTGGCCCATGGCGTGCGGCCCCGGTGACTGGCGGGACTCCGCACTGGCGAGGCTCCCCGCGGCCCTCGGCGTGCGCTCGCCTGCAGCCCCAGTGGATTCGGGCGGGACTTCCAAACCTGAGCGGAATAGGCTCAACATTCAGGGCGTTCCCTTCCATGGAAATCCCGTGAGAAGGAGAGAATCTGTGGACAAACTGACGACGAAATCCCAGGAGGCCCTGGCTGAAGCGATCAGCCTGGCCGCCGACGGGGAATCCTCAGGTCGAGCCTCTGCACCTGCTGAGCGCTTTGCTCGGCCAGCAGGGGCGGAGTCGCCGTCGCTCTGCTCGACGCGGTCGGCGTCAATCGGGTGGACGTCATTGCGCGGACGAACGCCGCCATCGCCGGCGCTTCCGGGCGCCGAAGGATCCTCGGTGCAGCAGCCGAGCGTATCGCGCACGCTCTCGCGCGTCATCAGCGACGCAGGCAAGGGAGGCCACCGCCCTCGGCGACGCCTACATCTCCACCGAGCATCTGCTCATGGCTGTCGCCGCCTCGCAGAGCCAGGCGGGCGAGATCCTCCGCGCCGCCGGAACGGGACCGCGACCAGCTCGCGGCAATCCTGCCGAACGTGCGCGGCAGCGCCAGGGTGACGAGCCCCGATCCCCGAAGGCACCTTCCAGGCGCTCGAAAAGTACGGGGCGGACCTGACGGCGATGGCCCGCGAGGGGCAAGATGGACCCCTGTCATCGGTGGGACTCGGAGATCCGCCGCGTCGTCCAGGTGCTCTCGCGGCGCACGAAGAACAATCCGGTGCTGATCGGCGAGCCCGGCGTCGGCAAGACGGCCGTGGTCGAGGGTTTGGCCCAGCGCATCGTGGACGGCGACGTGCCGGAGTCTCTGCGCGGAAAACGGCTCATCCAGCTCGACGTCGCCTCAATGGTGGCGGGCGCGAAGTACCGTGGCGAATTCGAAGAGCGCTTCAGGCCGTGCTCCAGGAGATCAAGGAATCCGACGGGGAGATCGTCACCTTCATCGACGAGCTCCACACGATCGTGGGCGCGGGCGGCGGCTCCGAGGCGCGATGGACGCCGGCAACATGCTCGCCGATGCTCGAGCGCGGCGAGCTGCGGCTCATCGAGCGCCACCACCCTCGACGAGTACCGCGAGGGGGCATCGAGGAAGGATCCGGCTTTGGAGCGGCGCTTCCAGCAGGTGTCACGTGGGCGAGCCCCTCGGTGGAGGACACCGTGGCGATCCTGCGCGGCATCGCGCCGAAGTACGAGGCGCACCACAAGGTGACGATCTCCGACGGAGCGCTCGTGGCCGCGGCGACGCTTTCAAACCGGTACATTCTCGGTCGGCAGCTGCCGGACAAAGGCCATCGGACCTCGTCGACGAAGCCGCCTCCCGCCTGCGCATGGAGCTGGATTCCTCGCCGGAGGAGATCGACGCCCTTCAGCGCCAGGTGGACCGCCTGAAGATGGAGGGAGGCCTACCTCGTCGAAACCGACGGAGACGGGTGACGCTGCGGCCGCCGAACGCCTCGACAAACTCCGTGCCGAGCTCGCTGACAAGTCCGAGAGCTCGCCGCCTCAACGCGCGGTGGGAGTCCGGAGAAGGCGGGGCGTAACCGCGTCGGCGAGCTGAGGGTCAGGCTCGACAGACTGCGCACCGACCTCGAGCGGGCCGTCCGCGAGGGCCGCTACGAGGAGGCTGGGCGTCTCCAGAATGGCGAGATCCCGACGATCGAGGCGGAGATCGCGCAGGCCGAGGCGGCTGAGGGCCGCTGAGGCGGACGCCGACTACGGAGCCGATGATCGCCGAGCGCGTGGACGCCGACAGGATCGCCGAAGTCGTCTCCTCGTGGACGGGAGTGCCCGTCGGGCGCCTGCTCCAGGGCGAGACGGAGAAACTCTGAAGATGGAGGAGGTCATCGCGCAAGCGGCTCATCGGCCAGACAGCCGCCGTGGTCGCCGTAGCCGATGCGGTGCGCCGCTCGCGGGCAGGCATCTCCGATCCCAACCGCCCGCCTCGGCTCCTTCCTCATCCTCGGGCCCACGGGCGTGGGCAAGACGGAGCTGGCGAAGTCGTTGGCGGAGTTCATGTTCGACGACGACCGCGCGATCGCGCGCATCGAGCATGTCCGAGTACAGTGAGAAGCACTCTGTCTCGCGCCTGGTGGGTGCCCCTCCCGGATACGTGGGATACGAGGAGGCGGCCAGCTCACCGAGGCCGTGCGCCGCCGCCCGTACTCGGTGATCCTGCTCGACGAGGTCGAGAAGGCCAACCCGGACGTCTTCGACATCCCTGCTCCAGGTGCTCGACGACGGCCGCCTGACCGACGGCCAGGGGCGCACGGTGGATTTAAGAACACGATCCTCATCCTCACGTCGAACCTCGGCTCGCAAGCGCTCATGGACCCCGTGGCCGGCGAAGCCGAGAAGCGGGAGACCGTCATGCAGGCCGTCCGCGGGGCGTTCAAGCCGGAGTTCCTCAACAGGCTCGATCGATATCATCGTCTCTCGATCCGCTCTCACTGGACGAGATCGGGCAGATCGTCGACCTTCAGGGTCGCGCAGGTCGCCGCGCGGCTCGCCTCCCGCCGCATCGCGCTCGACGTGACGTCGGGCGCCCGCGACATCTTGGCGGTGGAGGGCTACGACCTCGCCTACGGCGCGCCCCGCTGCGGCGGCTCATCCAGCGCGAGATCGGCGACCAGCTGGCCCGCATGCTCCCTATCCGGCGAGGTGCACGACGGCGACACCGTTACGGCCGACGCCGCTCCTGATGGGAAACAAGGCTTGACCTTGACCGTCGAGAACGGCTGATCGCCGGGCGGCCCTCCCATCGGGCGATTGCCGTCAGTCGAGTGCTGAAAGGATGTGGGCGGCCGGGTTATGGCCGCCCACATCGCAGCGAGAACGGCTGTTTCGATCCCCGTTTTCAACGGAGAAGAGGGGAAAACTGCGAGATGCCCAGCGAATCCGATTAATGCCTTGTATGCATCGCTCACAACTGCTATGCTTGCATGCATTAGCTCATAAAGGATTTCTCACTGTAAGGTGAACTATGGGCGAAATTCACATTGTGGAAGGGGATTTGGAGTCCTTCGCTAAGGCGGTGGGGGATATTCCGGGGAACGGTTGAATTCGGTGGACAGCGAAACATCCTTGCGTGAAGCGACGTTGGGCATGCCTGGATCGGATTCGAAGCGCGTATCGCGGCCGGCTACGGGGCGGCTGTCAACGAGGAAATGCAAGAAGGCGTCTGCAGGTTCGAAAGTTCAAGGAGAACATGCTGGCCGCTGCGTCCGAGTATCTCGCAGGCAGAGTGATGACACGGCGGCGGCGTGGAGGCGCTTCTCCCAAGAGGCTCAGGCTCCCGGGCCGTCGCGTGTGGGCGTGCCGGGGTGGATCGGCGCGGTGGGCGTCTCGTTCATGGCGGGGGTGATCGGTGATGGGGTTGTCGTGGTCGGATGTCAGGATTGGAAGTCGTCTTATCTGGAGAGCCAGGGCTGAGCGGGCTGCGCGCTGAGCGGGCTAAGTGGCTTCAGGGGGCGTCTGACGCTGAGGTGGCGATGAGCAAGGTGGCTTCCTCGGGTGCGGGGTGGATGCCATTCGGGCCTCGTTGCGCAGGGAAGCTGGCGGCGATCGACGTGTGTGTGAACAAGTTGTCGGAGTTGATGATGGCCACCTCGCAGGCGTGTGACGGGGTGTGGTCTGTTCAGACCAGGATTCTGGAGTGCGAGCAGTATGCTGAGATGCACGAGCTGCGCATCCGCAGTGACGGGGCGTGGAATCGCAGCCGGGTAAGGATGCCAGCGGTGATGATGAGAAGAAGCTGGCCCTGGCAAGGTCTCCGAGGTTTTGGCCTATGCCGGGGCGGTGGACCAACGCTACAAAATGCGGATGTGGGCCGTGGCCACGGGCATGTATGCGTCTCCTGAGACGCATAAGTCGGCCAGTCCGGGTGTGTATAATTTCCGCAGGCGAGGTGGTCGGCCACGGAGGTGGCTGTAGGTGGAAAGGCGTTGTGTCTGCGGCGGAGAAGCAGGATCTGATCGCCCATCATCCGGAGATGATCGGCAATCTCAACGGTGTGGACATGGCCTCCCGCGACCAGGCTAACCGCATCCTGCTGCCGCAGAAAATTTCGCAAAAGCTGAAGCGAAAGTTCAAGCATTACGCGCAACATTCAAAAATGAACCTGAGTGAATACTATCGTCACGATCGCGTCCCTAAATCGAAAGTAGCTGTTAACAGCGAACTAGAATGGGAAGAAAAAGGCTCGCGGACCTCAAGCCATTCTGTAGTACTTTTGGAGGAAAACGAAGAAGACCGGCAAAAGTGATCCAAGCATTCCAAGGCGTGGTCTTGTTTACATGGATGATTCTGAAGAAGGATGACCGCGTCAAGGGTCGCCATATCGACTGGTGACGTCGACCGTGCCAAGCATGTCAGCACCATCCTGCCTGGTATCGAATAATGTTCCTTCTGAGGATATAAACGACCATGTGAAGAATGCCGAGCTGGTTCATAAGCATGCTGCGGATACGCCCATATTTCACAGGATCAGGTTGCGACGATTGCGTGGGATGATGATACGCCGCAGGGTGGGCAGGTGGTGTCAGTCGAAGTATGCGACGAAGGCGTCGCATGAGATCGGGTCGGCTCTGAGGGAATGCATGCCTTTCGTCATACAAACGGTATTGAACGTGCGCACACTTCCCTCTTGGGGCATTCCTATGGGTCGACGACGGCGGGTAAGGTCGCCAAAATGGTCCTGCAGGGGTTCTCGACGATTTGCGTGATGTATGGATCGCCGGGCAGGCGCTCATGATGCTAGAGAATATAATTTAGATCACGGTAGAGCCTTATGTTTCAGGAATTAAGTCTGATGATGCAGTTAAGGGTAAAAGGAACTCTTAATAGTAAATTCGGTAATAATCAATGTTTATGCTGGTGTCAAACATCTTGCGAATAATTCAGAGAGATCGTTTATTTTTATTCCTTGGAAAATGTTCGACCGGCATTCGGAGTATCTTGAAGAGGGTACGAGTTCCTTTAGAAGATATTTCCCGAGTTGTCACAAATGTTCCGGTGAAAGGAGAGAAGTGATGAGGTTTATTTATCGCATATGCGCACTATCTGTGCATGCATTGTTTTCATTTCATGTTTGTCTCACGAAAGATGAGAAACATAAACACTTTTGGTATGGTTCGAAGGCTTTTTGAGAAGCGTCAGACTATTGAGGCTTATAAACGCGATACTGTGCCCATGATCGAAAAATTTCTGGCATATATTTCTGCAGGCCGGTGCAGGCGAACTTATCTTTGATGGTGGACGACAAAATCGTCGGTGCGGGAGAATGATGATGGTTATGATCATTGGAGTCCAAATATATCTGGAAAGCCGGATTGAAGTGGCTGAAGTGATCAAAGCCGGTGACAAATACCTTGTTCCTGCGGGTTTCTCGAAAAAACTCAGCGTAAACATGAGAATGGAGATGTTAGATTCTTTTTGGATGAACAAGAAGGACGGTGGGTATGTCACCGCGATAGTATCGCCGAAAAAGCCACACTGGGATCTACTACATCTCAGGATGCCGTCCAAGCGACGGAAGCGCGACACCGTCGCCAAGTCCAACGCTCCACGGGAAAAGCTACCTGACGCCACTAATTCTAACTAAAAACATTGAATTTCAATGATGAGTCAATTAAGTGACTTAAAGTTTCAGTGAAAGGGAAACAATGGAGAAGTTTTGGTGAAAAAAATATGCTCAAATTACTTTATGTTTGATTATTATTTCATGTTCTTCGATATCTAGAAACGAAAAACATAGACAAATTGGAGATGGAACTAAAGAATTGAGAAAGCGGCAAACTATTGAAGAATATAAACGAAATACACTTCCACGTATTGAAAAGTTTCTAACTAAACTATCGCTCGCTGGCGCAGGAGAATTGGTCTATGAAAGAAAGCGACTACGATGAAACGTGCGGAGAAAATAAAGAAGGGAAAAATTATTTGAGCGCTAATATAAAAGGTCGTTCAATTGACGTAAATAAGGTCATAAAATATGGTAATGATATTTTGAAGCCTGCAGGTTTTTCTAAAAAGAACTGAACGGAAAATACGATAATGGAGACATTGTACTCTATTGGCTTAACGTAAAAGATGGAGGTTATGTATCACTTACGGTTTCTCTGCAGGACTTCATTGGAATTTTTCTATGTTTCTGGATGCCGTCCGACTGACGGGGACTACGATGCCTTCGCCGAGTCTCACACCTCAAAGAAAAACATGGTCCGGATACGAGACAACACTCACTCTGGCACTAATAAAGGATGAGAAATGAAAGATTTTTCACCGAATCTGCGTGGTGTCGGTGTGTCTGGTTTTGATTTCGTAGCGTCGATTACCGAAAAGGAGCGGAAACCTTCTGGGATGGTTCGAAGACTTTTGAGAAGCGGCAGACTATTGGAGGCTTATAAACGCGATACTGTGCCCATGATCGAAAAATTTCTGGCATATATTTCTCAGGCCGGTGCAGGCGAACTTATCTTTTGATGGAGACGATCAAGATCGTCGGTGCCGGGAGAATGATGATGGTTATGATTATTGAGTCCAACATATCTGGAAAGCCGATTGAAGTGGCTGAAGTGATCAAAGCCGGTGACAAATACCTTGTTCCTGCGGGTTTCTCGAAAAAACTCAGCGTAAACACGAGAATGGAGATGTTAGATTCTTTTTGGATGAACAAAAAGGACGGTGGGTATGTCACTGCGATAGTATCGCCGAAAAAGCCACACTGGGATATACTACATCTCAGGATGCCGTCCAAGCGACGGAAGCGCGACACCGTCGCCCAGCCCAACCCCCACAGGAAAGCTGCCCGACGCCACTAATTCTAAATCTACTAAAACATTGAATTCCAATGATGAGTCAATTAGTGACTTAAAGTTTCAGTGAAAGGAAAACAATGGAGAAGTTTTAGCGAAGCTTATGCATATCAATTTTATACCTGATTACTGCTTCATGTTTCTCAATGTCTAAAAGTGAAAACATAGGCAAATCGGAGATGGGACTCAAAGAATTGAGAAAACGGCAAACAATTGAAGAATATAAGCGAAATGCTCTTCCAAGTATTGAAAAAGTTTCTAACCAAACTGTCGCTCGCTGATGCAGGCAAGCTGGCCTATGAAGAAGGCTGCTACAATGAAAGATGTGGATAAAGAAGGGAAAAACATTTAAGCGCAAATATAAAAGGTTATTCAGTTGATGTGAACAAAGTTATTAAATATGGTGATGATATTTTGACGCCTGCAGGTTTTTCTAAAAGAACTGAGCGAAAATATGATAATGGTGATGTTATACTTTATTAGTTCAATGTAAAAGATGGAGGATACGTATCGCTTACTGTTTCTCCACAAAACTTCATTGGAATTTTCTATGTCTCTGGATGTCGTCCGACTGATGGGATTACGACGCTTTCGTCAACTCCCTACTCTTAAGAAAACATGGTCCGGATACGAAACAACTCACTCTGATACCGATGAAGAGTAGAATTGGGCGTGCGCATATGTCTTTGTTGGCATTCCTATGGGTCGATGACGGCGGGTGTAAGGTCGCCAAAATGATCCGCAAGGGCGTTCTCGATAATCTGGTCATGTACGGGTCTCCGGGCTCGGGGGTGAAGGATGCGCGGGAGTACAATCTGACCGGGGGCGGGCGTATGTGTCGGTGTGAACACCAATTGTGAACACCAATGACGCCGTGCAGGGGATCGGGCCCGATGGGACCTTCGGTAAGGACCCGATGAAGATGAAGGGATCAGCCATCTGGCCAACAACCCCGACAAACGACTCGATCATCAAAGTTTACGTTTCAAACTCAGGTGTGACGTCTCGTTACGCGGTTAAGGGGACGACGGATCCTTTCGCCCGTCACTCGAGTACCTGGAAGAGGGCACCGAATCCCTGGAGGACATCTCCCCAGTCGTCGTCAACGTTCCGGTGAAAGGAGAGAAATAATGAAACTTAAAAATCATTATGTAAGATATTAATCGTGTGTTTTTAGTGACTTCATGTTTAACTACAACACACAATGAACATAGAATTTTGGTGATGGCTCAAAAAGTTTCAAAATAGACAATCTATTGAGTCGTACAAACGTAATACGTTACCTATAATTGAAAGATTTTTGTCACAGATTTCTCAGGCTGGTGCAGGTAGTTTTCATTTTCGATGGAGCAATAGAGAACCGTCCATGCGGTGAAAATCGTGCTGGATGCGATTATTGAGCGAGTATATTCGGTAAGCTCATTGACGTAAATAAAGTTATTGAAATAGGTACAGACTTCTTTGTCTCTCGCAGGTTTTTCCAAAAAGACTGAACATCGATATGAAAATGGCGATGTCTCACTATTTTGTTGTTAAATAGTAAAAGATAGTGAGGACATGTATCTGCAATAGTTGCCCCAAAACCCATATTGGAATTTCATATATTTCAGGATGTCGTCCAAGCGACGGAAAGCGCGACACCCTCCCCCAGCCCAACGCCTACAGGAAAGCTCACTCGACGCCCCGGATTCGCCCTATAAAACAGCCGATCCAAACAGTACATCAAGCGAATAGTTCACTCGCTGGCATGCTTGCTGAAAGCGATGGCTGCGGTTTACATCGCTCGCATGGCGTCCGTTAGTGCCGGCCAGGCTCGCGATGCTCTGGCCCGAACGGCTCGGCGCCGAGGACGGCTCCGGTGCGCCCAGCGTCCGGATCGACCCACAGGAACGATCCCGCCTGGCCGAAGTGCCCGGAAGGCGTGCGGCGAAAACGAGACACCCGTCCAGTGCGGATTCTTGTGGTCTCGGATCTCCACGCCCAGACCCCCACGCATTGTCCGCCTGCCGTCCGTAACCGGGAAGAATCCCCGCGATCCCGGAACTGCGGTGATGTGGCCTCGGCATGGAGGTCGGCTGGAAATCAGAGTCGGAGCGAGGAGCTTTCGCCTAGAGGCGAGGAGGTCGCGAACTGACCCTTCCCCCGAATCCGCGCGGAGAACGCGGAATCACCGCAGCCGCTGACATTCCCAGAGGGATCAGTGCACGGCTCCTCCATCCACCCTGAATGCCCACCCCTGTCACCGCCTCGATGCACTCGCCCAGAACTGAGACCCGCGATCTCGAAGTGCACCCGCGTCGCCCCATGGGCGAGATGGCCGCGCGCCTTCGAAAGGCAAGCCCGAGGCGGTGCGAGCAGATGGCGGACCGTCGAACCGGGCGGCCCGGCTGGGTCTCGAGCGAAATGAGACGGCGCTCCACCGCGACCAGCGCCGACAGCGCCGCCACTGCCTTTGTCACCGACGCCAACGGAAAACTGGCGTCGCCGCGCTGGGACGTGACGATCGATCGATCGGCGTCCGCTCGACGGCGTGCGGGAAGGAGAAACCGCCGGAAACCGTGCGGAGAGGGGACGGAGGGACACCGCGCGCAATGGAGGGGACACCGCGCAGGGGGATCCCGCTGGGGAACCGAGACCGGGGAGCGAAGGTTTGCTGCGGAGGAGGACGTGTCCGGTGGAAGGCTCACCGGCCCAGTCTGCCATGTCCGGAACCGACGGACGGAAGACGCCGGACCCGCATATCGTGCCAGGAGGATACCCGAAGCCGGCGAGCTGGCGCGGCCGTGACCTCGCGCGTCCTGCCGTGCCATGGAGAAGTCGCCCACGGTCGGTTCAGCTATCCATCCACCCGAAGGGAGGGAGCTCCCGCAGACTACAGCGCCATGCGCACGATCAAGAATTGGCTGACCGACATGGACGGTGTCCTCATCCACGAGGAGAAGGCTCGTTGGTGCCCGGAGTTCATCGATACGCTTCGCGAACGCGAACTCTCCTTCCTCGTTCTGACGAACAATTCGATCTTCACCCAGCGTGATCCTCGCCGCACGCTTGAGTCCTCCGATCTCCGCAGCTCGAAGACAACATCTGGACTCGGCTCGGCCACGGCCAGCTTCCTCGCCACGCATCGGATTCCCGCCGCGCCTACGTGGTCGGCGAAGCGGGATTGACTCACTGCGCTGTACGAAGTGGGCTTCGCGATGACAAACATCAAACCCGACTTTCGTTGTGCTGGGCGAGACCAGGACCTACAGCATCGACGCTCTCACCCAGGCCATCCGCTTGATCGACGAGGGAGCGCGCTTCATCGCCACGAACCCCGACGTGACCGGCCCTCAGCCGAGCGGGCCGATCCCGGCCACGGCGCGGTGGCGGCAGATGATCACCGCCGCCACGGGCAAAGTCCCCTACTACGTCGGGAAGCCGAACCCGATCATGCTGGCAACGGGCTCAACAAGATCGACGCGCATCGAAGAGAGCCGCTTTGATCGGGCGACCGCATGGACACCGACATGCTCGTCGGCATGGAGGCGGGTCTGCAGACCCACTCGTCCTATCCGGATCGACCACTGCGACGACATCGGGAAGTTCGCCTTCCGCCCCGACTACGTGCACGAGGGATCGGGAGCCTCGACCTCATATAGCCGACACAGCAGAAGCGAATCCGCGCTCGGCCCGGGGCCCGCCGCCTCTGCCGGAAGCGCGTCTGGCCCTACCCGCTCTGCGCTGTCGGCTCGGCGTCATTGGAACGCTGGGCCGACATGCACGCACGCAGGCTCGCACAATGCCCTTCGCACAGCGCCTTTGGAGCTCGGAACCGACGAAGCTGAGTCGGGGTGCGCGGGACCGAGTCCATTTGGGGCGGCACCCATGTCGAGAGGCTCCGCCAGCGCAGGCTTCGAGCGGCTGGATCGGGCATCCCGTAGACGACATCCAGGAAGGGGTGCGTGAACAGGCTTCGGGCGCCTGGATCGGGCTCCTTTCCAAGCGAAATCTCGGGTCGCGCGGGTTGGTTGCGGCTGCAGGAGGCCTCGGGCACGTGGGTTACGCGGTTACAGGAATGCGGCGCCCACGAGGCTCACGTCGTCGCCGAGCTGCGCTGGGACGACGATCCCCGCGCGGTTGGCGGGCACGAGCGCCTCCCGGGCGACGGCATTCGCTGGCGCGGGATATCCACTGCGGTGCGATGGCTACGCCGCCGCCGATCACGATGAGCTCGGATTGAAACGCATTGGCCATGTCGACGCAGGCCGAGGCCACCGCCCGTGCGGCCGACTCTCGAGCACCAGCCGGGCGGCGATGTCGCCCGCCGCGGCGCACTCGTCGACGTCCCTTGCCGGTCGGGGCCCGCCCCGACGCCAGGATCTCATGCAGCGTGACCGCCTCTTCCGCCAGGTCGCCCGCCCGCCGGGCGATCGCGGGGCCCGGAGGCTATGGCTCTCAGGCATCCGCGCGCCCGCAGCCGCAGGAGGGACCGACCCGGTCGACGCTGATGTGCCGCGATCTCCCGGCGACGCTGCCGTCGACGCCGCGGGAGCAGGCGCCCGTCCAGCATGACGGCGCCGCCGACGCCGGTCGAGACCGTCAGTAGACGAAGTTGGCCACCCGCGCGCGGCGCCGAAGGCGTGCCTCCCAGCGCCGCGGACGTTAGTGTCGCGATCGACCCTGCACGTCCAGGCCGGTCGAGCGCGCCAGGTCCGCCTCAGGTCCAGGCCGCCAGGTTGGAATCGGTAGCTCGCGGAGGGTGAAGAGCCGGCCCGTCGCCGGGGTCGACGGGGCCCGTGACGCTACCACGCCGAGACGGGCGCCGTCGAGGCGGACCCCGTCTGGGGGAGCTGAGTCCCACCCGCCGACGGCGCCGACCCGCCCAGCGCCTGCAGGCAGGCGTCGATGATGCCGCGTCCCTCCTGCCCTTTGGGCATGGGGCGCCGGCTCCGCTCTCGAGCGCCCCCGGGGGAGAGAGGCGGGCGGCGCGGATCCAGGTTCCTCCGATGTCGAGGGCGAAGCACGGCTCCGGCGTTCGAATCGGGGATCCGTCTATCGGTTTCGTCGTCGCAGGAGGCGGGGCGACGACCGCGTTTGCGGCGCCGTTGTCAGTGTTCGCTGGAGTGTTGACAGCCGAGGTGAAAAGAGTTCATAATCAAGTATAACATTATAATGAATCCCGAGGGAACACAAGTGAGGTGTGCGGAATGGGCGGCGAACGCGATGGCGAGGCCGGCGGACCTCACGGGCCGGCGTCTCGGCAGCACGGATTCGCTGATCGGCGGGATGAATCCGTCGATTCCTCCGGCGGAGCCGTCGCGAGCGGCGAGTCCGCGGAGCGTTCCGCGCACGGAGCTTCGGGCGACGGGCCGGGCATCCAGCTCGTCCGCGGCTCCGTTCCCTGTACCACCAGCTTACAACGCCTTCGTCGTGAAATCGACTCGGGCCGTTGGGGCCGGGTGACAGGCTCCCCACGGAGCGCGAGAGCTCGGTGAGTCCTTCGGTGCAGCCTCGTGACGGTGCGTCGCGCACTGGACGAACTCGTACGCGAGGGAGTATCGTCAGGACCCGCGGCAGGGGCACGTTCGTCCGCGAACGGGCGATCGAGCGCGAGCTGGCCGACCTGACGAGCTTCACCGCCGAGATGGCCCCTGAAGGCTGACGCCGCGGACGGAGACGCTCTCGACCGAGTCGTCGAATCGACGCCTTCGACCGCCGAACGTCTCGGCATCGAACTCGCCCCGGTCTACCTGGATCGAGCGCCTTTCGGCATCGTCGGGGACGAGCCGCTCCTTCTGGAGCACGTCTTCATCCCCGAGCACTTCTTCCCAGGACTGCTGTCCATCGATCTCAACACGACGTCGCTCTGCGCCCACCTGTCGGAGCGGTACGGGTCGATCTGGTCGGCGGTCACGAGACGCTCGAGCTCGCTCTACCCAGCGACCGCGAAGCCAGGCTCCTCAAGCAGGATCGCGGTGAGCCGGGTCCTCCTGCTCAAGCTCGTCTCGTCCAGCGCCGACGGCCGGCCGATCGAATACTGTAGAACAGTGGGTCAAAGGCAGCCGAGCTGGCACCACATCGACGTTTCCCGTCCCAGAACCGAGTAGGCGGGACATCCTCACCACACAACTTTTCTCCCACGAAACAACCCTCGCACATCGGAGTGACCAGCTGAGGAAACACAGCACATACAGAAAATTGCTGCGACCTTGGGCCTCGCCGCGGCCAGCTGCGTGGGCTCAGTCGTCTGGCGTCCTGCTCGTCGGACGGCAAGGACTCCGGCGCGTCGAAGAAGATCGTCGTCTGGGACTACTACGGTTCCAGCACCCCGATCAAGCCGGCCCTGGAGCGGTATAAGAAGGCCCACCCGGACATCAAGGTGGACTCACCAGGAGTACGACTACGACACACCTTCCAGGACAAGCTCGAACGTCGCGGCATCCTCCGGGTTCGGGGCCGACCTGGCCACCATCGACATGGCGGGTTCCGACCCATGCCGCGTCTCAGGGGCGTGCTCTCCGACATCTCCGAGATCTCGAAGAACAAGCTCAACGGCAAGTCGATCGACAGCCAGTACTCCAAAGGCGCCCTGAAGGCATTATGACCCACGAGGGGCCACTAAGGTGGTCCTCAGCTACGACTTCGACGTCTCACTCGCTCTACCACCGCGCCGGACATCCCTGCTAGGGCGAAGGGGTCTGGAAGTCCCCAAGACGTGGAGGACTGCTCAAGGTTCCCCAAGGCGATGGCCCAGCACACCAACGGCTGACGGCAAGGTCGACAAGTACGGATTCCAGGGCAGGTCCGCCCGACACCTTTCCAGTATTCGCAGTTCCCTCTTCCAGAACGGCGGCTCGATCGTCGACAAGTCGGGTAAGAAGGCCGCGGCGCGTGTCTCCTCCCACGGCTGGCGTCGAGGCTCTCAAAAGCTACATGCAGGACTCATGAAGAACGGCGTGGAGCAGTGAGCCATGTGGGACCCTCCCAGGGTGATTCCACCGCCCCGGCATAGCCGACGAGCGCATCGGAATGTTCCCTCAACGGCCCTCACCTGATGGGGGAGTCCTTCAAGACGAGTGCCGAACCAGGCCGGCAAGGCCGTGGCCCCTGGCCCTCTGCCAAGAAACAGGGCAGCTACCCTCGGCGGAACCGTGCGCCCGCCATTCCCACGGGCGCCAAGAACACGAACGCGTGCACCTCATGCAGTTCCTGCTCAGCCCGAGCAGCAGGAGCTTTCGTGCACACCGAAGCGCCGAGCGGTTCGCCACGACGGCCGCGCTCAAGTCGAAGACCTGACCGCGCTCACCTTCTTCACCAGAATCAGGTGCCCTTCTCGATATTCGAGGAGGCTCTGAAGACGGCCACCCCTTCTCACGTCTCCTGGCTGGCCGGAGATCGACAAGGCGATGACGGACGCCGCTCACGGGCGGACGCTGCGCGGCAAGACGGAAGACGCTCGAACAGGTCCTTGAAGGACGCCGCCAAGACGTCCGACAAGCAAGGCGCTCAAGAAATAAGGCTCCGTGAGATGAAATCCTCTGATAATGAGGCGGAACTGGCTGCGGTCTCCAAACAGAACACCTCGCCTGAGACCGCGCAGCCTGGAGACGAGCGCGCTTGGATGCGGGCCGGCTGACCCGTACTGACGCGGGTAGGGGCCGGAAAGCCCAAGTCCCGATGGCGCGGTCCCCGAACCCGGCGGCGAAGAGCCTCGACCCGGCAGGTTTGCGCGCGGCGACCGCCGGGGCGAAGCTGATGGGCGCAGTGCGTGGGCCTCGCGGTTTCGCGGCGGGTTTGTGATCGTGCGGGCTGGCCCTGGTGGCGCCTGCCCTCATCCTGACGACCACCATCTTCTTCTTCATCCCGATGGTCCTCTCCCGTGGTGAGCTTCACGAAGTACAACGGCAACCGCCCGCCCCAGTACGTCGGATTGAAGAACTACGCCGACCTGATGAGCGACCCGACATTCACGGCGGCGGCCAGCAACACCGCCGTCTTCGCGATCGTCACCATGACGATCGGGGCCGTTCCTCGACCCGTCTCGGCCCTCCTGCTCAACAGGGCCCGTGCCTTCCAGGCGTTCTTCCGGTCGGCCTCTTCCTGCCCGTGACCATGTCGCTCAGTCGTGGCGTCGATGGGAAGATGATCCCTCAACGACGCGGGCCTGCTCACCAAGTTCCTGGAGTTCTTCGATCCCTGGCCACGACTGGCTTCGCCGACCCTCGACGTCCCCTCGCGTCGGTCTCCATGGCGAGCATCTGCAGGCTTTCGGGCTTCGAGACGGTGATCTTCCCGCCGCGCTCCAGAGCATCCCCTGCGAGCACTACGAGGCGGCGGTCGTCGACGGCGCCGGACCGCTGCGCACCTTCATGGCGGTCACGCTTCCGGCCCTGCGCCCCACGCTCCTCTTCGTCTACGCGTCATGGGGACCATCGGGCTTTTCCAGGTCTTCGACCAGATTCACGTCGACGACCCAGGAGCCGCCGACGTCGTCGACGACGACCCTGGTGTACTACATCGTCGAACGCTTCCATTCCTTCGACTTGGGGAAGGCATCGGCGGCCGCTCACCCGCTGGCCGCTCTGGCCGTCGCCCTCGGCGATTCAGATGAAGATTGAAAGGAGAGAGGCATGACCGCCACGGTCGACGCTCACCGCCCGCCGTCTGCGAAGGCGGCGCGAGCCGCCGCCTCCATCGGCGGGGTCGAAGCCCGCGAGGCCGCGTGCGAGGAGGCGGAGCACCCCACGAGCCCGCAGGAGACGCACCCAGGTGCTCACCCACACGGCGCTGGTGGTCTCAGCTCGGCCATGGCCATCCCGTGCTGTGGACGCTCAACCTCGTCGTTCAAGCGGCCTCGAGGACGTCTTCGACACCGACAAAGCGCTGTTCGACCCGGCGACGCTGCAGGCATACAACCGGATCTTCCGAAGCCCCTTCGCCAGGTACTTCGTCAACCCGTCATCGTTTCGAGCATCGTCATCCTCAACGTCGTCTTGACCCTGCGCGGCCCATGCCTCGCGAGCTGCGCTTCCCGGCAGGTCGCCGACTTCGGGGCGCTCATGGCGACGATGATGATCCCCACGCAGGTCAACCTGATCCCGCAGTAGCCGGATCATGGTCTGCTCCACCACACATCCCCTTCCTGGGGTTGCACACGCTGTCGGGGATCATCGCGCCCGGGCGGTACAGGTCTTCGGCATCTTCCTCATGCGCCAGCGTTCTTCGCGTCCATTCCCGACAGCATGCTCGAAGCCGCCGCCCGGCTGACTGGTGCGAGCGAGTTCCAGATCCTGCGGAAGCGTGGTCCTGCGTTGGCGGCGCCGGGGATCGCCATACGCTGACGATCTTCACCTTCCTCGGCGCCTGAACGACTTCCCCAGGCCCATGCTCGTCTCCAGCTCGGACGTCCACCCGCACGCTCGCCGGTGGCTCGGCCCCTGCTGGCCCGGAAGAACACGGTCGACTGGCTGGGGACGATGGCTGGAGCCGTCGTCACGGCCCTGCCCATGGTGCTCGTCTTCCTCGTGGCCCAACGCAGCTCATCGAAGGCCCCACGGCCGATCGACGAAAGGATAAATTCATGGTCTCACGCGACAATCCCGGCGACTCCGCAGAACGCGACATCTTCCTGAGGGGAGATATGCGAATCGCCCGACACCCTTCTCCATTCGGCCGAGGCCCTGGCAGCGCAGGCAGACGCCCTGGCCGGGATCCGCTCCACCCCGGAAGGCCGCCGAGTGACGCTCGCTGGGATGGAAGTTCCGCCGACGCCGTCACCGGCCTGGCCAGCATCCTCGGACGCCGTGGAATGGACTGCCCGAACATCCACACCGCCGAGCTCCTCCACTACCGCATGGACGCCTGGGCTCCGGCGCCGCCGTCGTCGCCGTCAGCCAGTCGGGTCCGAGCATCGAAGCCGTGAAGATGACGGCGAAACTCGGCAGAAGGGGCGGCATCCCTGGTGGCCGTGACCAACGCCCCGACAGCCCTGGCGGAGCCGCCGACGTCTCCCTCGACACGCCGCCGGGGACGAGCAGGGCCCTCCAGCAAGACCCACGTGGCGACCATGCTGCTCTGCGCACGTCCTGGCCGAGGTGATCGGCACCGACAAGCCGATCGACACCGTCGTGGAACAGTCTCGCGGCCACGCCGAGCAGGCGGCCGGCGCCCTGAGGGAGTGGCTGAAGGACGCCGAAGGCCTCGGGCAGGCCCTCGCCGATTGATCGAGCCGGCTGACGCCTCGGGCGGTCCTGGGCCGCGGAGTGAGCGTCGCCCCCGCAGAGCTCAACGGCCTGGTCCTCGCGAGTCCGCGCACGTGCCTGCCCAGAGCATGACCCGGCCGAGTTCCGGCACGGTCCGCTCGAACTCGCGGGCCCGGGTCTGAACGCCGTGCTCATGTGCTTGGAGCCGGTCTCGCTTCCTCGACGCGCGCCCTGCGCCAGGATCTCATCGCGCGGGGAGCCGGTCAAGGCCATCGGCGTCGAGGCCGCCGAGACGCCCGGCCTTCCCTCGACTACTCTTCGCCGGGGACGGCGCCCCTCATCGACGCCGGATGCGCGGGTCCCGTTGCTGCTTCTGGCTGCGTGGGCGGAGGCCTCCCGGCGCAGCGAGACCTGGAGTTCTCCATGTCGGCGCCAAGGTGACGACACGCGAACGAACCCCGGCAGAAAGCGGTCGGCCGGAGCTCGGCGGATATCATTAGCCTGCCGAATCTGCGGCTGGATCGCCGCCCCGGACGCCGGCGAATCAAACCCGGCCGAGGGGCCCTGCAATGATGGGGCGGCACTCATGCGCCGGAAGGGGCGCCGTCACGTGCCCTGTCGGAGTGCACTACGTTCCGCGCCCCGCCCGGACCGGCCGTGGCGGGCGGACGAAGCCGACCGACGCGGCCTTTCGCCCGCATTACGCTAAAGCGGCCCTGACCTCGGCGCGCATCGACCCGCTGGCGGCCGTCGAACCCGAACGCGGCGGAATGGACGAGGACCATCCGGCCGTCGTCGACCGGATATTCGACGCGGCGCGCTCCCACGGCGTCTCCCGCACCCCACGCTCTTCGTCGGAGGCGAGGTGGGCGACGCTCACTGGGACCCGCCGTGGGCGAGCGGGGTCAACCCGCACGCCGACCCAGGCCTCACCGGAAGCCCAGGCCCGCCACGCCGCGGCCGCCCTCGCCCGGCGATGGCGCGGCAGTGGGAGGAGCTCATCGCGTGACCTCACCGACGAGCTTCCCTTCTGGATCCACCGCGAGCACGACCGACGCCGACGCTCGGCGATGTGGACCGACGCCGTCACTGTGACGGCACTGCGCGAGAACGACCCGCCACCTCGTCACCATCGACGGCTCCCTGCAGGAGGTGGACGGCGGTCCCTTCAGGGCCGACGTCGTGGCCGACAGGCCTGACTCGCCGCCTGCGTCCACCCCTCACCCGATCTACTCTCCCGAGCTGCACCCGGACCGCCTCCTCTCCGCGCAGTGACGACGCACCCGGCGGCCTTCGAAACGGCTTCACAGCGGACGGGCCAACGGCGTCATGGTCTCGACGAGAGTCTGCGTCCAGCGCCCACCTGCCCCCGAGTGCGGTCGCCGACTACGACCGGCTCATGTGCTGGCTCGAGCCGCCGGAGCCGTCGGCTTCTACGCCCGGTGCCGGATCGACGCCGAACCCGGCGCCTCACCGCCGGGCGCTCACGGTGCGGATGCGCGCGCGTCTCGACGAAACCCAGTTCGCTCGTGGATCGCCGACAGCCGGCCTCGCCCGCGAGCCGCCGTCCTCACCGGGCCTTTCCGCCCGCACGCCATGCAGGACCTGGACCTGACGTTGGCCGGCGACGGGCCGTGGTGCCCCGCGTCCATCCCCGTTCCCTTACGAGTACCGCGACCCCACGATCGGGCCTCCCACGGCCTGGACGACGCAACCGGCGGGCCCTTTGGCACGTCCTCGGGAGGCGGCTCAAAGCCCGTGAACGCGACGAAGTCAAAACCGCTCGTCCGGGGCTGGCTGAACTCGGCTGGTTCTGGCCTCGCGGGCCGGGCTTCCCGCCCAGTTCCCCGCGCTGAAGCGCCTGACCACTGCCCGCCGGCGACGCACGCCCGCCCTCCTGCCCGCTGCGCCGCCGACCCACGACGTCCTCCCTGCCGTGCGCATTGCTGCGGACGTCCTTCTACAGGGGCGCTCGACTCACGCCAGCGCCGAGGGAGCGAGGCGGAGTGACCCTACCTCCGTGCTCGGCGGAGACCGCCATCCCCGAACCCGCCCTCTCGCGTGTCGAGATCGCGGACCGGGCACCGGTCGAGGATGCGCCCACGCGCTCACGGGCGCGGTCGGGGGATGGACCCGCAGACTGACCGTCGTGGAGCGGGAAGCGGGCAAGCTCGGGCGGGAGCCGCGCGCGACCCGCACCCGAGGCGTCCACAGCCAGCGCGCCGCGGACGCGCAGGTGCTCGCCGTCACCTCCCGGTGCGCCCGCCCCGACCTGGCACGCGCCAGAAGCGGGCGCCGCGATCGCGTGTGCGCTCCATCCTCAGATCTGAGCTGTTGGCCGCCGAAGTCGGACGGCTCCGGGCGACGACGACCCCACGTGGCGATCTACCGCCTGTCTCGCAGGACACGGCGTGGGCGTCCGCCCCGCCGTCGACCTGGACTCGCTCGCCTGACCCGGGGATCCCTCACCGGCGAGGCGCGGGCGGGATCCTCGTGGCCGTCGAACCAGCAGCGCGGGGATCCTACTGCCGCTGCGCGCCGGACGCCGAGGTCAACGGCCTCCGGGTGAGGATCGTGGACCCGCGGCCGAAGAGCGGCCCGGCGCGGCGGCGGCAGCAGGCCGCCGCAACCGCCGGCGACGACGTGTCCACCTCCCTCGGAGGCGGAGCCGCAATCGTCACATGCTGCCGGAGCGGGCGGTCGCACACGCGGCCGCAGGTCAGCAGTGAGGCGGGCAGGCGCCCGCTCCCCGCAAGGAGCGGGGACCAGGCGCCTCTCCGCTTTCTGCGCAAGCACGATGGAGGAAAATGGGGCATTGGATCCGGCAGCAGGTCCGGGGACACGACACACGAACATGAGAACATATTTGATCCCACTTTTGAATATACGAACTATTTCTTTCTTGAGCTCGCGAGTAAGACAAGAAGAATAGCGACAATGTGTTATTGTTACACGTTTTTCTATGTCATTGTGTTGGTGTATATGTTCCTATAATGAATGAATAGATATTTATATACATAGCAATGGCGGTATGTAAACAACTTAATTAAAATAAATTCAAAAGAAAGGCATATAAATGCGTAAAGTACGGTGTACTTTCACTTTACGATTGTGTTGTCAATATTTTCTTTAATATTTCCTTTAATACTGTATTTGCACTCGAAATAATGTATCTGATGAACGAAGAAAGACTCTTTAAAAATTATTCAAAACAGTGAACAATCAAAGACACTAACGAAGGCAGACATTGTGTAGACCGCCTTTTCATAGAAAGCCGGGTTGTAAAAGCAGGACCGAAGAGCGAAACTCCCTTCTGTACCATGCGTCGTGCTGGACTTTTGCTTTTGCAGTCATGACTACATCAGGGATGAAGTATTTCTATTCCTCTCGCGATTCTTCGTGCATTTGCCCGCGTGCTCTTAAATAGCGTCAATATAATCCTTTGTAGAAGGTGGAGATCACATAGTTTTTCCCACCTTCTACAAGCGCCCGCGGCCGGCGGCGCCTATGCGGAACGGCGCGGACGCCGCGTCCAGGGCTGCCACCTGTTCGGCGTCGAGCCTGCAGGTCGATCTGCGGCGAACAGGGCGCACCAGCCGAGTGGCACCGCGGAGTGCGCTACGGGCGATCCCACTCCCTTTGGCCAGCTGCCAGGCGATCGCCACGCTGGCCGGGCTCAAGCCCCGGCGGCGCCGGCCACGCCGGCGAGTGGCGTCGACCACGGCGCACGCCCTCGTGGCGTCAGGATATCGCCGCTGCGCAGCCTCGCTGCGCGCCGCATTGGCCGCGATAAACCCTCTGGCCGACCGGTGCCCTGCCGGTCAGAAGCCGGAGGCCAGGCAGTAGCTCCGTAAGACCATGCTGAACTGGGCCGCAAGCGGGTACGTACTGCCCCTCGAAAGCCTCAGGCCTCGACCAGGCTAGGTGCGTTTGTCGGAGTGATCGCTGGCGCGGCCAGCGACGATCGCGGGGCGTAGTCCTGCTCCACCGCGCGCATGCGCTCGGCCGTCAGGCCCGGACAGCCCGACGGCCCGCACCTTGCCCGCGTCCACGAGGGCGGAGAAGGCTTCGGCGTGGCGGAGACCGGCTGGGGAGTCGTCGTCGATAGCGCGCGAAGTAGAGGTCCGCGTGGTCGAGGGCCCCAGGCGGCTTCAGCGAGGCGCTCGCAGGCTGCGGCGACGTTCTCGGGAGAGCCCTCGAATTCGTGCACGCCGACTTTGGTGGCGATCACGACTTCGTCGCGTCCGCCCGAACTGCGTCTGGCTGCGCGGCGAGCCATCGCCCGAGGATCTCTCCGACTCCCCGCCGGAGCTCTCCCCGGCGCCCATGCGGAGTAGTACCGCGTCGGCGGCAGTCTGCACTGAGTCTCCCGCCGGCGCGACGCAGGCGCCGTGAGCACTTTGAAGGACCTCGGGCCCGACGTCCAGCCGAAGGTGATGCCGCCGAGCCGTCAGGCGCGCGTGATCTCCACGCCGGTCGCGCAGCGTGCCGATCTTGCCGTTGTCCATTGATTACGCTATACGAAATGCCAGGACGTCGTCCTGACGGTCTCCCGCGCCGTTTTCCTCGAGGATACCGAGCGCATCGGGGATGCGTCCACGGAATCCCGATGAGTCGGCTGCGCGGAACACGGCGCCGGTGTCCGGGGAGGTTAGGCGGGTGTGGGAGAATCGGACTCGCGCTCAAGGAGTACAGGAGTCGAGAAAGCACCAGTGGGAATGTGCAGGGAGAATTCGCTCGCAGCGGAGGTGTGTCTGCGCCTGGTCGATCCGGCCGCCCAGAGAGCGCCGGTGCAGCGCCGATGCGTCGAGTCGCCGTCTGCGATCCGGGATCGAGGAGCGCGCCTTGCGAACCGCGCTGGAGCGTTTACCGGCTCGCGTGGCGGGCCTCCCACTCGCGCAAGGTCGCGAGCTGGGCCCATAAGGGTAAGTCGTCCTCCATCCGCGATGGCCGACTTTGCTGCGCTTTCATGCTCCCGGACGCCTCTCAACGCCACCGACGCCTTCTTCCAGCGCGGGAGCTCGAACTCGGCGACGTCCCCCACGTCGAACGCAGGCATATCCCACATCGCCGAATCGCGGATGAGCACGTATTTTCACGCTCGCCAGGGTAGCCGTCATCCGGCCTCAACCTCGAGAACCAGACGGTCGAAGCCGTCGGTGACGGTGGGCCAAATCGGCGACGGGCGCGGTTCTCCGCACCCGCAAACTCATCCGGATGGGCATCGACGACGGCGACCTCCGCCCCCAGACGAACCCTCGACCAGCTCTGCGACGCCTTTGGGAGGGCGGGATGACGGTGCATCGTGCTCGCTACGCCGCCCGAGTTTGCGGGAGAGAGCGGTGGCGCGGCCCTGGGCGCCCACCCAGCGACTGTGGCCGGCACCCTCGGCCGCGGGCTGACAAGCGCAAGTCGAGGCGGTGGCGCGACTACGGCTCCGAGCGCCGAAGGCGATCCTCGCCCCCGTCGACGACTTCCGGGAGGGCTGACGGGGCGCCGCGCTCGAGCATCGGGGAGAGGCTGATGCCGAACGGGGGCCGGGTGCCGGCCGTGGCGGTCGAATGCCGAGCGTCATGCGCCGGCGCGGATGCGTGCGGTCCCCGTCTCGCGGCTCCGCGCTTTCTGCGATATGGAAGTCCATGAGCGTGACCATTGGGCGCTGTCGGGGATGTCCCGCAGGACGACTGGAATGAGCAGAAATGGCCGTGGGCGGGAATCGCCATCATCACGCGGCCAGCATGCTGCCTGCTCCAGGCTCCCCACTCACCGCGACGGCGGCGTGTGCCCGGTGCCAGCATCGTTCGGGTGGTGCTGAGGGCCGCCCGGCGAAGCGACAGCACGCGCCCCCGGGAGGTCGTCGGGAACGCAGGGCGATCAAGCCAGCGAGACGAAGCGACTGATGAGCGGAGCGATGGGCCGTGAAGGGCCACGGCCAGAACGGCGCGCGGCCGCCATCCGGACATCAGTCCGATTCCTGCGACGACTACCGTTCTCGGACGCACAGTAATCCCCATGACGCCTCGACCCACTGGAGCGTGGACGCGTTTGAGGAACACCGGCAGAAGCAGAACGGAGCTGAGGATTCCGCCGATCCCGAAGGCGGTGGGAAACGCGAGATGATCCACGCGGGCGAGCCGTCGTGTTACGCCATGGAGACCCTTCACGGCCTCCAGCAGAAAGGCCGGGCCCGCTCACGGACAGCATGATGCGCATAAGCCGAGAAGCACCGGTCCCGGCATATCGCTGATCCCCGCCGAAGTACGAAACTCGGGGCGCCTCACGTGCCCGTGTTCGCGCCCATCTGCGTCGCGCTGCCAGCCGACGAGCAGCAGGATGCAGGCGCATTCGCTGCGGCGGCGACGAAGGGCGCCGTGGTGTGTACCTCGAGCAGACGCCGCCCGCTGGCCGGGCCCCCAGGATCGTCACCAGATAGGCGCGGGCTTGCCGGTCCTGCCCCGCCTGCGCCAGGTCGTCCGTCGTCCACGATGGCGCGGATCGAAGCGCCTCGACCGCGGACGCGGCTGAACTCGGCGAATCCGGCGATCACACCTCACGCCCGGCCCACAGCCACACGGTGGAGACGCCGTTGCGCAGTCAACGAGACTCCCGCCCAGCTCAATCCCCGACGCGGCGAGATCAGAAGGATGAGGCGGCGCGAATAGGCGTCGAGAGACGCCGCCCACCAGAGTCCCGCGCAAGTTCCTATGGTGCTCGTCGGTCAGGAAGGCCGTCTGTACTAGTTGTGGGGTGGCGTATATGGCTACGCCACGGAAGTAGAAACTGGCGCAGCTGACACTGGCGGAGCTGATGGTGAAGGCTGAGCATAAGCGTGCGGAAAGGTGATTCGATCGCAGCAAGCCCATTCTTCACCGCCGCTCTTTCTATGGATTCCGTCTGCAGGCATGCGAGAAATCGGATGACGCGATGAGCCTACTTCCTCTGGTGACTGAGGGGCGAGGAATCGCTGATTCTCACTCGACAGGCGCGGACGGCTCCAGCTGCGGCTTTCGATCGATCCTCCATGTCGATGATCACGGGACGGTCCGAGGCGCCCTTTCCTTGCGCTCGTTGCGGTCGATGTGGGCGCCGGTGACCCGCGAGGCGAGCTCCGGAGCCGCCCAGGCGAAGTCGATGCGCATGCCGTGGTTCTTCGGGAAGCGTGAGCCGCTGGTAGTCCAGAACGTGTAGGGGCGCCTCTTCCGCTTGACGTGACCTCGACGAACACCGCCTCGCCGGGGCCTGAAGGCTCGGCGTCCGAGCCCGCTCGCGTGCCAGCCCGGTCCCTGAAGAGCTCAGTCCTGCGTCGCCGTCCTCGGGGATCACGTTCCAGTCTCCGGCCAGGAGCAGTTTGGGTGCCCGTCCGCGGCGAGCGCCGAGGCGGCTTCCTCCCTCAGGCGCGCCAGGAAGTCGAGCTTTGTACCGGTAGTGGGGTCGTCCACGGACCGGCTGCTGTTGGGAACGTACAGGCTCCACACTCGCACGCCCGCGCACGTGGCCGCGATGGCCCGAGCCTCCAGCCGGGGAGCGGCCAGGAGGGCGCCGTCGTCGCGCTCCTTGGCGAGGCCGGCTGGCCGTCGAATCCGACGGCCAGGTCCTCGATCCCCACCTGGGAGACGATCGCACGCCGTTCCACTGATCCAGCGTGCGCGGCGACCTCGTATCCGGCGTCCTGAAGCTTTTCGACGGGGAATTGCTCGGGCCTGCATTTCGTCTCCTGAGGACGGCACGTCCAGGTTCCAGCGGTCCAGCACGCCGACGGCCCGCCCGGTGCGCGCCCCTGACGGAATTGATGTTCCACGTCGATACGCATGATTCCAGCCTACCGCGGCGTACCGCCCGCGCCGCAGGCCTGCCGGCAGCCGGAGCGCTCACGGCCCCAGGAGTGGTGCGGTGACCACTCCCGGCGGCGCGGCCCGCGGCCGGAGTTGCCCGCCCCGGCGCCCTCCGGTCCCGACGGCCCCGCATGCGCGGCCCGTCCGACACCCGGTCGGAAACCGGCAGCGACGCGGCTGCGGTTAGCTTGAAGCATGGAAGCGCACTCAAACTACGGGGCGAGCTCGGGCATCGGCTGGAGATCGCCTGGCACCTGGCGGCCGAACGCAACGACCTCGTCCTCGTCGCACGCGACGCCGCACGGCTCGAGGAGACAGCTGAAAGGATGCGGCGGGTCGCCGAGTACGGACCGAGGCACTGGCCGCCGACCTGTCCACGACGGAGGGCGTCGAGGCCGTCTGCACGCGCCTTCGCGGCCAGACGCGCCCTCAGCCTGACCGCTCAACAACGCGGGCTTCGGCCTCGCGCAGACTTCGTGGGAGGCCTGGTCGAACGCGAACCGAGGCGCTCGACGTCATGGCTCAGGGGCCGTCCTCATGACGTGCCATGCGGCTGCCCCCGGCATGGTCATGCGCGGGGGAGGGGATCCTCAACGTCGCCCGCATGTCAGGCGCTCACCGCGCAGGGCACCTACCCGCCCACAAGGCCTGGGTCCGCACTTTCTCCTGAGGGCTCCGGGCCGCCGAGCTCAGGGTACGGGGAGCTCAACGTCACCGCCGTGTGCCCGGGGCTGGTCCACACGCGATTCCACGAAAGGGTTGACGTCGACGCCGGACAGTGGGCCCGCGAGCCGCCTTCATCCCCCGAACGTCGTCGCCGAAGAGGCCGTCGAAGGCGTGCGCCGCGGCCGGGTGATCGTCACGCCCGGCTTACGCTACCGCGCGCTGGCGGGCGTCCTTTCGCCTCTCCCCGCGCCTCGCTCATCCGAAGGATCGCCGGACCGATGTCAGCGGGGATGAGCACGTCAGCGGTGCTCTCCGCACCGGATGCAGGGTCCCTCAACAGGATCCGCCATCGGATCCGCAGGGCTTCAGCGGAGGTTTGAGTACGCTGGCCGCGCGGCGGAGGGATCGGCGCGGCGGAGGAAAAGCGTCAACTTCCATCGCGTCTGGCGAGCTCGCCCATCGGGTGCCGCTAGGCTGGGAGGGTGAACGATTCACTGCGAAGGCGGCTCGTCGAGCCCGTCGACACCTGGCCGTCCAGCGGGGCGCTTTTCACGCTGGCTCCGGCCGGACATCGGATTACTACATCGACATGCGCCGGGCCACGCTCCACCACGAGGCGGGTCCGCTCATCGGGCACGTCACGCTCGGACATGCTCGAAGAGGCCGGGCTCGGAGCGGGCAGTCGTCGACGCCGTCGGCGGGCTGACGATGGGCGCGATCCCGTCGCCGCCGCGATCATGCGCGCCGCGGCCTCCCGTGGCCTGACATCGACGCCTTCGTCGTCCGCAGAGGCGAAGGACCACGGCATGAAGCGTCGAATCGAGGTCCGGATGTCGAGGGTCGCAGCGTCGTCGTCCTCGGGACACGTCCACCACCGGCGGTTCGCCGTCCGGGCTCTCCACGCCGCACGCGAGGCGGGGGCGCGCGTGCTGGCGGTCGCCGTCGTCGTGGACAGAGCCACCGGCGCTCGGAGGCGCATCGAAGCGGAAGGCGTCCCCTATCACGCCGCACTCGACCGACGGACCTGGGCTGGCCTCCGCGGCCGGTTCGCCCTGAGGGGCCGCGGGGATGTTCACGCGAAAAACGCCCTGAAGAGTGAACCTGAAGAGTGAAGGGAAGCGAGAAGAATGTCTGACCATCGCCTTGCTCTGCACCGGCCTGCTCCTCCTCGTCATCATCCTCTGCGATCGTCTCCCCACAACGAGCTTTCGTGCGTCTGCGCAACCTCGTCCAGGAGGCCTGGCGCCAGATCGACGTCGAACTCAACCGCCGTCACGACCTCATCCCCAATCTCTGGGGACGGTCCGCGGATACATGTCCCTATGAGCGGTCCACGCGCTGCAGGCCGTCGTCGAAGCCCGCAGGCTCAGAGGCGCCCGCCAACCTCGCCCAGCGCGCCCGGAACGAACGCGCTCTCCGGGAGCCCTCTCCCGTCTGATCGCCCTGTCCGAGAACTATCCGACGCTCCGCGCCGACTCCTCGTTCTCCAGCTCCAACAGAGCTGACCAACATCGAGGACCGCATCGCCGCCGGCCGCCGGATTCTGCAACTCGAATGTGCGCGATCTGAACACGAAATGCGAAGTTCCTCCTTGATCATCGCTTCGATCTTCCACTTCCGGCACGCCGAATACTCGAGGTCCACGACGAAGCCTCCCGCGCCGTCCCCAGGTGAGCTTCGGCGGGCAGCCCCCAGCCGGAGCCAGGATCTCCGTACGGTCGAGGCCGACCCCCGGCCAGGCCGGCCAGCCAGGGCCGCCGCGTACGGGGCAGCTCGGGCGTCCAGTACGGTCAGGCGCCGCAGAGCCCGCAGGCTCCCGGCCAGCAACCCGGCCCGGCCCCGTGCGGCCAGCCCGGCCCGTCTCCGCAGGCTCCCGGCCGGTGACGGCCGACGACCCGGGTGAAGGGGGCTCCCCGCGGCGGGCCGTCCCCTCGGAGAAAGGCGGCCTGCGTTCCGGCCCGCCCGGCGACCCCTCGCTCGGGACCGCTCGGATGGGCGTCGGCGTGGGGCCAGCCCCGCAGCCCTGGCCCGACGACCCGCGCCTGGACCCCGAACTCCTGCGCGAAGGGCGACCGGCGCAACGTCGTCGACCGCTACCGCTACTGGAGCGTCGAGGCCATACGCGACGACCTCGCCCCGACCCGCTCGGCCCTTCACGTGGCCATCGAGAACCTCGAGCACGACCTGAACATCGGCTCGATCGTGCGCACCGCCAACGCCTTCAACGTCGGAGGTGCATCATCGACCGACGGCGCTGGAATCGGCGCGAGCGCTCGTCACCGACAGATAGCATCGACGTCCACCACCGGCCCGGCGTCTCCGACCTCGCCGAGTGGGCGCGGGGCCACGGCTACACGATGGTCGCGGTCGACAACCCGCCCGACTCGGCGCCGCTGGAGTCCACGCGGCTGCCCGAACGGTGCGTGCTCGTCTTCGGCCAGGAATCGGCGGGCATATCCGCCGGTCTTCTCGCGGCCTGCCAGAGGGCGGTGCGCATCGAACAGTACGGTTCGACCCGCTCCACGAACGTCGCCGCAGCCGCGGCCATCGCCATGCACTGGTGGATCGTCCAGCACCGACGGCCTCCGGTGCGATGACTGCGACGAGTTGCAACCATCGGGCCATTCCGATTGGTACAATGCAGTAGGCATTGGCTTTCGAAGGAGGTGATGCCGATGAAGGACAAGGGGAAAATTCTCATCTTCACCTCGATCTCGGGTCTCATCGCGTTCTTCGCAGTGTACGGGGTTCTTGCGCTGCAAGAGATAGAGAGCGTCAAGGTGGATTCCGTCTACATCGCCGTTTTCTTCATGGGATTGACCATGAAGCTCGCGGACGTCGGAATCAAGTACTATGCGGTCCGCCGCCGAAAGGGGAATCGACCCAGCCGGGACCGACTGGTGTGCGCAGCTCTTTCGGGCCGGTGTGCGAGGCGGACTCTCTCCCGCACCGGCCTGGATCCGCAACCGGCCCGCCCTTCGAACGCCCTTGTGATCCAAACCTCATGGGCTGCCAATTGCGCCGGGTCCTAAGGCTATTGTATTTATCCGGTGAAATGAGAGAATAAGAGGTCCAGGCACCCACCGCTGGCGCGGAGATTTTTCGTGGGGTATCGTAACCCCGAAGTATACGCCAGCAGAGATCGCTCAACCGCGCCAAAGAGAGGCAAGTTCGCCTACCCGGCCATCAACGTGACATCCTCCCAGACTCTGAACGCCGCTTCAGCTTCACCGAAGGCCGAGTCCGACGGCATCATCAGATTTGTCGGCGGTGCCGACAGCTTCCCGGCTCCCACCGTCAAGGAGACCGTGTCGCCGGCTCCTCGCCATAGCTGCGTACGCCCGCGAAGTGCAACCACCCCGTGACGGTGGCTCACACGGGACCACTGCGCCAAGCAGAACATCGACTCATGGGTCCTTCCACCGCCCTGGAGCTCGAAGCCGAAGAGCACAAGGGCTTCCTTCTTCCAGTCCCACGAGATGTGGACGGTTCGGCTGTCCCCTCGCTGAAAAACCCTCGAGATCGTTTGTGAGCTGCTCTTCGCCCGTCCCGAGAAGGCGAACACGATCCTGAGATCGAGATCGGCGTCGTCGGCGGCGAAGAGGACGGTGTGGTCGGCGAGATCACGAGAAGTTTTACATCACCACCGAAGACGCCCTCAAGACCGTCGAGGCCTCGACTATGCGAGAAGGGCTATCTGACGGCCTTGACCTTCGGCAACGTCCACGGCGTCTACAAGCCCGGCTATACGTCAAGTTCGCCCGGAGATCCTCGGCACCATCCAGGAAGAGGTCGCCGTGAAGGTCGCCGAAGAACAACCGCCCTTCGACCGTCACGCACGGTTCCGGTTCCACGGCGGACGAGATCGCGCTCGCCGTGGCCAACGGCGTCATCAAGATGAACGTCGACACGACACCCAGTACGTTCACCCGGCCCGTCGCCGATCACATGTTCCGCAACTACGACGGTGCTTCAAGGTCGACGGCGAGGGTCGGCAACAAGAAGAAGTACGACCCGCGCTCGTGGGGCAAGGAGGCTTCAGAGGCAGGCATGGCCGCCCGCGTCCGAGGCCTGTCAGCGCCTCGGCTCCGTGGTGGCACGAAGATGAAGTAATCCCGTATCGCCGAATGGGGTGGCGATTCGTACGAATGCCACCCCATCGCCATGTCGCGACGCATAGGTGAGCGGCAGCCGGCGGCTCATCGAATTGCCGCAGCGGCAGACCGGGCCCCGGCCGCGACGGAATTGTCCGGTGCCGGAGGCAGGCGGGCGCAGCCCGCGCAGGCGCATCCACCCGAACTGAAGATTGCCGCGGGCATTCGCGATCGCCGCCCGATAGACGATCCCGCATTGCCGATCTGATGACGCAGCCATGGCGTACCTGCGCCATATTTCACGCGTATGAAAGCGAATACTGTGACCTCCAGCGTCACTTCGGCGTCGCCGAGCGCCGGCCGTCATGGCCGTCCTGCTCGCCACGCTCTTTCCGTTGATCGGCTTTTTTCGTCGCCCCCGCGGCACACGCGGGCCGGCAAGGCGACCATCGCCAATCTCAAGCCACCAAACCGACGCCAACGGCAAACGAACCGAAACCCCGTTGCGGCTCGCGACATCGCCAAGCCGCCACATCTGACCCCGACGCCCGCAACACCACCCTCACTCAAGTATTCTTCCACAGTCAAGTTCCGGTTGTCTCGAGAACCCTCGAACACCCCACACGAGGGAAAGCCCAAGGTCGACCACAACGGCATCGCAGGTTGTGGTCGGCAAATGCGACCGACCAAGAAGGACATCGTCTGCTCGTTCAACGGCAAGTCGACGAGCCTGCAGGCGTGGGGTCACTGATTCCACGGCAGCGCCACCGCTCTGCTGAGCGTCACCGAGGCGATGAGTTTCGGTGGCGTCGCCGTCACCGTCGACGGCAGCACCGTCATGTCGACATTCCGGGCGGTGGATAAAGCAGAGGCCGAACCGCGCACACGCCCGGGCAATTTCGACAAGGGTGTGGAGACATCAACCCCAGTCGAAATCTCATCTACCGGGGATCAACCGGCTCGGGATTACGCCGCTTCCAGGCGTTGAGCCAGGCGGCAGCCGACGAAGCCTCACGGCAAGACGCGCTCGAGCATCACGTTCACGGACGTCTCGACTGCCAGGGTTTTCATCGACGACTCCAGCACTACTAGCTGTCGATACGCTCCAGCGCCTGAGCCCGGGCGCGACAGGGACATCGTCCTGACCGCGGCTACGCGCGACTGACCACCGCCACGGCGACTCGACCGACCGTGACCAAGCGGGAACACCAGGATGACGGATGAAGCAATGGACCGTGGGCGCCGAATACGCAGGAACTACAGGATTTCCTACCCGACCAGCCCTCCACGACGCACAACGGCTCCCCATCCAGCCCGGCTTCAAGTACGTCAATCAGGCGACCGTGGGAACCGAACGCGCAGCCAGTTCGAGCGCCACACCGACCTTTCACCGTCGACGTTTCGATGTAGCCGCTCTTCAAACCCTCAACGACCATTCTGAGGCAGGGCCCGGCAAGGTCGCTGGGCGGAAACGAAGTTCACCGTCAAGGTCAAGTACGCTTCCTCGGCGGGATGAACGTAACCCCACAAGGGATGGAAGGCCCGTATGAACGCCCAGACGGGCGGCACGGTCGACTTCACCGGTTGCAGGGCAGAAAGCGAATTTCACGGCTGATTACCAGAATGACATTGAAAGCGAGACCCGCCCGGCGTCTCCGGCCGCGCCCGGATCGCATGGGCACCCTGCCCAAGGTGGTACAGGTCAAGAACCCTTCGCCGTCGAGGACCGGAAGTCGACCGCCGTCGAGCTGACCAACGCCGCATTGCAGCCTTGGCACCTTCCGTGGCCAAACCACCGGCAACCAACCTCCAAAGAAGTTCGCCTTCGCCTGCCCAGCAGTCTGACGGGCAGTCCGGCAAGATCGTCATGGGCGACGGCCGGGCTGTCCAACCGGAGTCTGTGCCAAACCTGAACGACGCAAGGGTGAGACCGAGGATCAGTGCGTCGGCCGGGCGTCCCCGGCTGATTCAGCGTCGAAGCCGCCAAGACGGTCACGATCTTCAGCGTCGAGGCGTCGTTCCCCGGCGTTCGTCAACGCCCACACCCCGCAGGTCGGCGACCCCTCCATCGCCAAGTCCGTGGCGGGCAACGACGCCGCCGGCAAGGCCCGCCTCAGCGCCTTCACGTATGACCGCGGCCCGACGGCAAGGGCAGGCTGAGCGTCCTCATGACGGAAAAGCCGTCAGGAGCCCCTCGCTGCGCGCCGTTTACCGTGCGCGATCGCCGAGGAGGAGTCTCCGCCCAGATCGCTGACTATCTCGAAAGCCGAGCTTTCCAGAGCAAGGTGACGATCGCCAAAGGCCCCAACGTCACGGTCACCGCGAAGAACACCTACGCTCGCGAGCACATGGGTAAAGCCAAATGGTGAGGAAAGCTGTCGTCTTCCCAATGGCGCTGACTGCTGGCGGGCGTTCTTTGATGTCGACTATGCGTGCACGGATGGTACGAAGGGCAGTTTTCAAGGTTCCGGAACGGGTACTCTGGTTCAGGGCTCGGTTGCAAAGCCTGTGGGAACGTGTCATGCGACATCTCTGAAAGGCAGGCCTGTCAGCGTGACGGCATATTCGCTGGGTCACGCCGTCGACACCCCTGAAGGTGACGATCGCCAAGGGGGTGAAGACATTCCGGTGACGGTGACGAACACCCGCTTCGGTCGGCGGCTTCCACGATCGGAAAGACCGTTGACGGCGACGGCGCTGGCCTGGCGCCCAAGGCGCCCGACTCTCGCCTCACGCCTGCGTCGACCTCGGGCGCCAAGACGATCGAGGAACCGTGACGGCGTGGCGGCCGGCAGCGAAACAGTCCGTCGCCGACGCTCCGACCGTGGCGCATGGTGACCGAGAAGAACGCCGCCGCCAAGAACGCCAAGCACTCCACTGCGGCGATTCTCCGCCACCCGGGAAGGCGGGCGAGGACGGTTCCGTCACCTTAACGTGACCGATGGGGCGGCGATCGCCGTCAACGCGACCAACACCTGGCACAGCGCTCGACCGCGGCGCCTTCTCCGTGGGTGAAGAAGGCCGAGGGCCTCGGAGATTCGAATCTGACCGAAGGCGAAGGCCTTCACGTTCGGACTACGTGTGCGAATCGCACGAAGGCAAGGTCCCGGATCCCTCACGGCCTGCGCCGACGGCTCCTCGGTCAAGCGCCGGGACATCGGCTGCCGTCCGGAGCGAAGTGCACCGGTCAGGAGAACGTCGCTGCCGCCCAGGTCGCGGGCTGCGACCCGCCGCTCCGCAAACCTCAGTACCGTGACCATCGGAGCCGGGCGATCCCGTGGTCGCCCTGAGCTTCACGAACGCCCACACGCGCCACGTCGGCGACTTCGCCGTCGCCAAGAAGCGTCTCGGGCGCGTCAGGCCAGGAAGGCAGGACTTCGCTCGACTACGCGTGCACCAACGGTGTCAAGGGAGCCTGATCGCTGTAAAAGGCGACGGCGTCGCCGTCAAATCCGGCCATAGGGTTTCCGGTCGGCAACCCAGTGCACGGTCATGGAGGTCTGATCCGCTGAACTCGCCGGTTACACCTCAAGGCCCCCGCGGCTCAGAAGGTGACCGTCGGCGAGAAGGGCCAGATCGTCAGCTGATTTCGTCAACGACCACACGCCGGTGGCCAAGCCTACCCCTGCTGGCCGGGGAGCCCATCTGAAGGCCGACCAGCCGTCGGCTCAGCTAAATGCAGTGCCGGGCGCGTCCTCCTGTCGGCTGGTGCCGAAGGGCGGTCTGCTGCCCTGAACGGGTGCGAGCATCAATGGTTTGGCGGCCCCCGGTCTGGGCGCGCTCGTCGCGGGTGCCGCGCTCACGGCACGGCGTCGCCGGTCGTAAACGGCCACGAGGCCGGAATTGAGGTGAGAAAGAAGCAGAGTGAGGGGAGGCGAGCCTCCCCTCCTCGTTTCGCCGAGACCGCAGGCCCCGCGGGCTCTACGGCATGGGCATGGAGACAGGCGCTTGACACGCCCGCGCTTGCGATGCCTTCCGATAGGCCGGGGATGCCAGCCGGTCTGATGGAGGGAGATGGCGCATGAGCGGAGTGGCTGATGGCCGCGTCGCCGTCGTCACCGGAGTCAGCCGCAGGCGGGGATAGCATGCGGACGTGCAGGCTGGCCTGCGCTGAAAGCGGGAGCGTGTTCTTCAGCAGCACCAGCCCGCCCACGACGCCGCCCAGCTCTGAAGACGACGTCGACGGTCAGCCGGCGTCCGCCGGCATTTGACGCCCGGAGCGCGTATGGGCCATGCGTCGATCGACCCAACCACGTCCACCGGCCCCGCGACGCTCATCGATCGGGGCCACCCCGGCCATCTCGACGTCCCCGTGCAACCAGGCCCAGTCCAGTCCTTACCGGTGCCTGCCGAGGTGACCGCCGAGGTCCTCGGATCTACACTGGCGAGTCGACGCCCGTGGCGAGCATCCTCGCCATTATTGGTGGCCTTCGCCGCCCAGCACGACGGACGCGAGGGAGGCCGCGCGGATTCGATGTCGTCCGGGTGGAAAGGGCCCGATGGGTGAAATCGCCTACGCCGCGTCCAAGGCCGCTTTGGCCGGGCTCGTGGCCACACGCCGCAGACGAGCTCATCGACCGGGGATCATCCTCAACGCGGTCAACCCGGGCCCTGTGGACACCGGTTACCGGTGATCCCGGAGAAGTCACGGTTGCATTGCCGCGGAGCCTTCCCAGGGAGTGTAAGGGTCGAGGATCCGGCGCTGGATCGAATGGCCCGCCTCGCTGGCGGTGCGGGTGGTCGGCCAAGTCATCGACTCGAGGGCGGATTCCGACGCCGGCCCAGCGTCGACTCCCGCCACCCGCGCCTGAGACCGACAAGGCCGACGGTTTCCGCGAGCCGGGGGTTCTGGCGAGAAAGGCGCCCGGAGCTGCAGATCACGGGCCGTCACCGATGAGACCATCTACCGCCGCATCACCAGCCGCGGCGGGATTCCCCAGTTTATCTACTTCTGTCGCCGTCTCCCTTCGCGGAAGAGCCACCGGAGCGCGCACCCGCAGAGCCCTCGTGCGGGTGGCGGAAGCGTTCGTCGTCTCGCGTTCGGCGTTGTCGAACATGTCCCTCGACGACGGCGTCGTGAAGGGTTCCGATCGCTGGCGGGAAAGAGCAGCGGCATGCGGCGTCGCGGCGCGCCCGGACGAGCACGTGCCTCATGCGGCAGCGACCGTTTGAGAGCGCCGCGCCGAGGCTCAGGCTGCGGGCGCCCCCGGATCCCCGTGGCAGGGTCGAAGAAATTTATCCTCGCGCCGCTCATACTCGGTCACGTGGATAAAGGGATTGGTCCGTGGCCTCCCTCGCCGCCTGCGGAGACCGGCCGGTCCAGCACCATGGGCGGCCAGTTTGCGAAGGCCACAGGCGGTCGCCCTTCCGGCTCCAGCCTGTCGGCGCGCCCGAAGCCGCTCGATCGGCGCATCGACGACGCGTTCATGGACGCTGCGAATCATTGCTCTCGCTTCCTCAAGAGTTATGTGAGAATCTTGGTTCTAAACCCGAGGGCGACGTGAGCACCTGCGCGTCCGGCAGGTGGCGAATGCCTCCTCCAGCTGGCGAATGCGCTTCAGGACGGCTCGCTGCGTGCTTCTTGCGGTGTGGGGCTTCAGCAGGTCGCGCGAGGCAGGCCAACCCACGCCAACGCCATCCGGGCATCGACCGGTAAGGCATGCGCGCCCTCACGCGCCGGACGGATCCCGCGCGAGCAGCCGGTCGAAGCGGCCCTTCTCGATGAGCGCACGCAGCCCGTGAAGCTTCGTCGATCAACACCGCGAAACTGGCGATCGCCCCTCGTGCGTCCGGAACGAGGAGGAAGAACGCGAGGGGGCGACCCCATCAGCGAGATCGCCGCGGTGTGCGCACGGGGGTGCGCTCCTGCCAGACGTAAAGTGCTGGAGACGTGCCCGGCTGCGTTGCCGAACTGGGCGACGAGCGGCACAGCCAATGACAGATTATCCTTCCGACGACGATCGCCGTGCCGGAGGGCGATCAGCCCGGTGAGCGCTCACAGCGTATACCCCCTGATGTGCCGTTGCCGATGAGCCAGTTTCGCCACCGCGAGCGAGAGGAGGGCGCGAGTGAATGCAAGCAGCCACCACTGGAAGGATTGGCGGAGATTCCTTTGAAGGGCTCACCGCGAGCGGATGATGTACTACTTCTGGTGCACCATGTCCGCGTCACGCGTGCGCATGGTGAGGAGGCCCCGCCGGTTACGACGGGACGCAGCCGAGATCGCGTCAGCGCGCCGAGGATCACGAACCGTCGCCAATTCAGCGCTGGTAGAACGAGGACACCTTCCCCGTCCCGAGAGGCCGGAGCGCCGACCGCCGCACGCATGCATCATCCCTGACGGATGATTGAGCACCGAACCGCCATCTCGATTCTATGTCCCGGTTGCTCGTGCCGACCAGCGATTGATGCGACGACTGATCGTCCGATACTTCTTTATTTTGACCGATGACCAGGCTGGGCAGCAGGAAGTCGTTCCACACCAGGCTATCGTGCTGAGGGATCGCCACGGTGATGGCCGTGCTTTGAGCAGAGGCACCACGATCGTGCAGCAGAAGTTCTGCAGCGGCGAGCATCCGGTCGATGTAGGCGGCCTCCGATCCGAGGGGATGGACTCGACGGCCGGGAGAAGAGGAACACCTGACAGCTGCGCCGGCGCTGCCCGCGCAGGACGACCATGTTCTCACGGCGCCGCCAGCATCCAGAAGGTCGGGCGACCCTGACGGTTGGGAACATGACCATCTCGAAGCGCGACCATCGAGGAAGGCGAAATGCTGCACGTTGCGCAGGATCGACGCAACTTTGTTCTTCACGCGAGTGATGTAGCAGGGCGGCGGGCAGAAGAACGACGATGACGACCACCGAAGCCGCCGCGATGGCTGAACGACCAGCCGACTCGCCCGCGCGAAGTCGAGAGGCTCAGCGTCGCGTACGTTGTCCAGGCTGGCGAAAGGTCTTGCCGCCGCAGGAAAGAAGCGCCGCTGGAAATATGAGAGAACTGTAGCTTTTGAGAGAGCTGACGAGGAGCGAAGAGCAGAGGGATGAGGAAGATCGAATGTCAGGACGCCGAGGACGCCGACGATCGCGACGCGGGCCCGGACGCGCGACGGCCTTCGCGAGGAGCGGCATGAGCAGGGCTTCGCCCGGCCCGGAGCCTCAGCCGAGGAGGGTGCCTGGGTGGCGCTCACTGGTCGGACCTCCGGAGCGGGTCGCCCGCAGCTGCACCAGGGCGATGAGCCGAGACGATGTAGTGAAGAAGACGACAAGGCCATGGCCTGCGCGATGCCTCTCGCCCAGCTCATGGTTGCACACAGAGACGATGTCGAGAGGCCATCTCAGCTCTGCCGCGCGCGTCGCCTGCCGCGAGGTTCTGGTCGGCACATCTGAATGCTCGCTACAATGAGAAGCAGAGGCAGATCGTGATCGAGGCGTGCCGATCACCGGGATCGTGACCGAAACGGAGCCCGCGCCACCCGCCCGCGCCAGTCGATCTCAGCCGCCTCGTTGGAGCTCCGGCGGAACGTTCCGCAGGCCGTGGCGATGTAGATGATCATCATGTACCCGGCCAGCCGCCAGTTGATCAGCATGACCAGCCCGGCGAAGCCGAAACTCAGCAGTCGCTGATGACCGCGCCCAGTTCCCGAGGATCGCGCGAGGATTTCGCGCTGGTGTGCGCTCCCAGACCAGTCCGCCGAGGACGGGTTCGGGCATGAAGAAGACCGTGCGGAAGAAGTTCGTGCCCCGAGCTTGCGGGTCAGAGCAGGCGAGCGTGAACGCGCCGAGCACCGCACGATCGACGATCGCCACGAGTCCGCAGACAGGAGCGCATCAGTAGCGCGCCGGCTGGAGAAGGCCGCGGACGTAGTTGCCGAAGCCCACCCATCTGCGGCAAGCGTCGTTGAGGGTGGTGGAATCTGGTGGAACGAGAGGTAGAGGCCCAGCGCCGAAGGCACGGAGGAAGGCGATTGCGAATGCGGCGGGAATGTCGGGCCCGCGAAACCACTGACAGGGCTTGAGGATCTCGACCATTGCTCGTCTCCAAGGAGTGACCGGGCGTCCAGGAGTTGAGCAGGGCTGGGCAGGCCCCGGCCCAACACGCAAACCCACTTAGAGGATTCCTCTGGTCTCTCTCCATCTGTTCATGACGAAGTCGGTCACGTCGCAGACCACTTCTCCTTGCCCGCGGCGTACTGGGCGAGGTGCCGGCCGAGTCCGTCCTTGAACCCTTGCGCTGGGAAGACCGTGAAAGTCCCACCGGCACGTAGTCGACGTCCTTCTCGTTCCCATGGTCTCGGCGACCTCCTCGCCGGAGCGCGACTCGGCGGGTGCCAGCGACTCGAACGCCTCGAAGGCGCGATGAAGGCGAGCTTCTCGGAGACGAGCTTCGCGCCTGGAGCTCGTGGAAGAGCTTTTCAGCTGGCGAAGTTACGGATGACGCCTTCAATGCCTGCTTTGGAGGCCCTTGGCGCGGACCGCCAGGAAGTTCCTTCTCGGTGCCGATGGCGACGCCGGCCTTTGTCCTCGCCTCCCTGGCGCCGACGTAGATCGGCAGGGCGCACGTCATCGGGCTTGACCGTGCCGTTGCTGACCTTGGAGATCTGGGCTGTCAGGCCCGCGCTGCCGCCCGGACCATGGCGGCTCTTAAGCTCGAGGGCGAAATTCGGACATCGAGTCGGTCGCGTTCTTCGCGGAGGGTCTCCGGACGGCTTCACCGTCAATTCTTCAGGTAGAGGTCGAAGATGTTCTTGAAGTCTCTCGGCGCAGGTTCCCTGAGCTTTGGCGCTCGGAGACCTTGTCCTTGAGCTCGTAGAGACCGGTAGTTGGCCAGGTGGGAGAATCACCGCCAGTCCTCACCGGGCGAGGGTCGAAGCGCCGACGCGAAGGCGCCGCCGATGCCCAGATCGGACCGTAGGGCCCGCGATGTCCTCGGCACGCTTCCTTGAGCTTGTCGAAGCTTCTTGATCTCGTCGATGGGACTTTGACCTTCGCGTCGGGCAAGCGCGAAGTACCTGGTCCGCGATGGCCTTGTTGTAGATGATGCCGTAGTTTTCCAGGCGAAGGGCATCGCCGTATGTCTTCCCTGCCGTCGCCCCTTCAGCGCGGCGCGATTTGTCGGTGAGCTTCTTAGCGAAGTCTGTGATCGGTGAGGTTCGCGGCGTACTGCCAGATCTTCAACCCGACCGGGCCGTTGAGGTTGAAGAGTCGGCCCGCCGGATTTCCCGAGCTCGGACTTGAGAGTCTCCTCGTACTTTCCCGACGGCGGTGACGATCTTGACCTTGACGCCGGTCTTCTTCTGGTAGAGCGCTGGCTCATCTCCTTCCACGCCGCCTCGGATTCCGCTTTGAAGTTGAGATAGTAGACGGTTCCCTGCCACCGCCCTCGTCTGAATTCGAGCAGGCTGTGAACCCGCCTATCGATAGTGCGGCCGCCGCTGCCACCGCCGCAAACTCTGTCATGCGCCGCATGAAAGTGCCCTCCTTTTGGACAAACTGGGATGGTTTCGGCCACCCCAGGATATGTACGTGACACCGTCGGGGACTCTGTGCACTGTCATTCTACCACAGTTCTCCGCCCGAATGAAATCCTTTGCGCAACGGCAACATGATGGCAAAAGTCACCAACGGACGGGTAGGTCGGGTAAAGGCATGTTTGCGCGCCAAAAGAGCGAGGGCGCAGGCGTCTGCAGCCTGCCCCTGGCATACTCTTCCGGCGGATTGCAGCGGTTGAGATGGACGTCAGGTTCGATCCTCCACACGTCCTCGGCGTAGTCGCTGATCGTGCGGTCCGAGCTGAAGATGCCCGAGCGGCGAGACGTTCACCCAGCACTTGCGCGACCAGGACCGCCGGTCACGGTAGTCGACCGACATGCGGTCGCGGGTCCGACGATAAGGTCGAAATCCCCAGGACGTAATAGAGGTCGGGGACTCAGGCCATGCCCTCCAGCAGGGATTTGCGCAGATCGTGGAAGTCGCCGGTGCCGCCGTCGTCCAGGGTTCCGTCGACGAAGGCGTCGAGGACGCTGCAGGCCGGGCACGGTCTCGTAGGCCTCGCGGGGGTCGTACGTCTGGCGGAGCTCGGGGAGCTCCTCTTCCTTCGCGCCGAAAATGTAGGCGTTCCCTCGCCGACCCGCGTCCGCGATCTCGACGTTGGCTCCGTCCAGCGTGCCCAGCGTCAGCGCTCCGTTCATCATGAACTTCTGTTCGAGGTCCCCGACGCCTCCTTGCCGGCGGTGGAGATCTGTTCGGAACGTCGGCCGCCGGGATGATGTACTCCGCCGGGGTCACATTGTAGTTCTCGACGAACACCACCGTCAGGAGGCCGTCGACCCGGGATCCGAATTGACCACCCGGCCGATTTTCGTTGATGAGCTTGATGATCGCTTCGCGTTTGTATCCGGGGGCTGTTCGCCCCGAAGATGAAGACCCGCGGAGTGACGTCGAGCGAGGGATCGTCCTTGACAGTAGTACAGGTCGAGGATGTACAGGGCGTTCATCAGCTGGCGCTTGTATTCGTGCAGGCGCCCGATCTGGAACGTCGTGATCGCGTCGGTCGGAAATCGCAGCGCCCCTGGTGGCGGGAATGAGCCACTGGGCGAATCTCTCCTTGTTCCCGTGCTTGATCTCTGCCAGTTCGTCGAGCACCTGCGGCGATCCCAGAGGGCTCGGAGGACGTGAGCAGGGAGAGTGTCGCGCACCAGGCGTCTGAGCCGAGCAGACGGGTCGAAGCGAGGCCAGTGCGCGGATTGCAGGAGTTCAGCCAGCGACGCCGGGTCACGCCATTGGTCTTGTTGTTGAACTTCCCGGCCAGACGTCGTGCCAATCGGAGGGTGTCGCGTTTGAGGATCTCCGTGTGGATGGCGGCGACGCCGTTGATCGAGAACGCCGCGTAGGGAGGCGATCCACGCCGTATGGATGCGTCCGCCGGAGAGCGGAGACCATAGATCGATCTTCCCGTCGTCGTAGCCCAGAGCCGCCAGCTCCGCGCGAAACGACGGTCGATCTCTGCGACGATCTCGAAGATGCGGGGAAGATCTGCTGGAAGATGGACGTCTCCACGTCTCAAGGCCTCGGCGAGGACCGTGTGGTTCGTGTACGCGAAGGTTTCCTGGACGACCTTCAGGCGTCCTCCCAGCCCAGGCCGTATTCGTCCAGGGGAGCAGGCGCATGAGTTCGGGAATGGCGAGGACCGGGTGGGTGTCGTTGAGCTGGATGACGTTGTACTTGCCGAAATCGCGCAGGTCGTCGCCGTGGACCCTCACGTACGTCTCGATCATCGACTGGGCGAGGGCGGCCACGAAAAATACTGCTGGCGCACCCGCAGGACTTTGCCCTCGTAGGTGGTGTCGTTGGGGTAGAGGACCCGGCACGATCGGCCACGCGCTCGCGTTCGACGATGGCCTCCGTGAAGAGCTGGGAGTTGAAGGCCGCGTAGTCGAACTCCTCGATGGGTTCCGACTTCCACAGCCGCAGGTTGTTGACGTTGCGTGTCCCGTAGCCGGTGATCGGCATGTCGTAGGGGACCGCGCGGACGTCCATGTCGGCGAAATGAGACGTATTTCGCTTCCTCGTGACGGATGGCGAAGGGTATCCCTCCTCCATCCACGGGTCAGGGGTGCTCGTTCTGGAAAGCCGTCGTCGACCGTCTGCTTGAACAGGCCGTAGCGATAGAGGATGCCGTAGCCGGTGACCGGGAGTTCGAGGTAGCGCAGGAGTCGAGGAAGCAGGCCGCCAAGCGGCCGAGGCCGCCGTTGCCCAGGGCGGCGTCGGGTTCCTGTTCCAAGACGTCGGTGAGGTTCTGGCCGTAGGAGGTCAGGGCTTCGCGGGCGTCGTCGAGTTAAGGCCGAGGTTGGTCAGGTTGTTGAGCAGGCGCGACCCATGAGGAATTCCGCCGAGAGTAGGCGGCGCGGCGCCCCAGTTCATGGGTCCGCTCGGTGGCGTGCCATGCGTCGGCGATACGCTCGACGACGAGGCTGGACAGGCCCTGCCAGAACTCCATCGGCGTGGCGTTCCGGGTGGTTTTCCCCGATACCGAGCGCACGAATGCTCCCAGAGGCTGCGTCAGGTCGGTCGACACTAATTTACTCCTTGTGCATCGAAGGCGCGATATGTCCCGACCGACGGCGATGATGCCCGCAGGCTTCATCGCGACGTGCACGTCGCTTCTCAGCTTACAGGCTGGAAATGAGAATAGCCACATTTCCTTGCAGAACAAGCGAGAATGGGGAAAGAGATCCGGTCGGACGGATTGAATGCGCCGGCGGACCGCCTGCCGTCGGATTCGACGCGTGCTGCTCGGTCGCCCTCGGGTGGAAATCGAGCTGGAGGACGTACGCCGCCGATCCGATCCATCAGCGGGGGATGGCGTGGGGCCGAGACGGGTTCGATACTGCGTGACGGGATCCGCCCCGGTGAGGGGATGGCGCCGGGTCCCGACTCGCCGACGCCGGCGCCGCGATGGGATCCGCCTTGAGAGGAGAGGAGAGGCCGACTCGGAGAACGCAGTGAGGACATGCGGAGATCGAGTGCGAGCAGTCGGGCCTTCGCCTATGCTTGGGCCGTAAAGCGGGCACCCCGGCGCGCCCCTTTGCGCACGTCGGCGAAGAGGGAGGACAGCATGCCTGCGATCATCGTCCTGGGAGCCCAATGGGGCGACGAGGGCAAGGAAAAGCCACCGATCAGCTCGGTACCCGCTCTGAATACGTCGTGAAATTCAACGGCGGCAACAATTCAGGCCACACCGTCATCGTCGGCGGGCGGAAGTTCGCGCTCCACCTCCTTCCTCGGGGATCCTCACGGAAGGCTGTACGCCGGTGATCGGCAGCGGCGTCGTCGTGGATCCGGGGCGTGCTCTTCCAAGAGATCGACGAACTCGCCTCCCGCGGCGTCGATACGTCGCGCGAAGATCTCCGCGAACGCGCACGTCATCACTCCTATGCGAAGTTGCTTGACAGCCTGCACGAGCGAGCGCTCGGCTCCCACAGGATCGGCACGACGGGATGCGGCATCAGGCCGACATACGCCGAGAAGGCCTCGCGCACGGGAATCCGCGTCCAAGACCTCCTCGACGAGATCCTCCCTGCGGGCGAAGGTCGCCCCGCGCCCTGGAGCAGAAGAACAGAGCTCTTCGCGGTCTATGGAGCGGATGCGATGGACGCCGACGCCGTGACCGCCGAGCTCCTCTCCCACTCGAACGTATCCGCCCCATGGTCGTCGATACGAGCCGCCTCGTCAACGACGCCCCTCGACGAGGGAAGGCGGTCGTCTTCGAAGGCGGTCAGTCGACCATGCTGGACATCGACCACGGCACCCACCCGTACGTCACCTCCTCGAATGCGACCGCCGGCGGAGCGTGCACAGGGGACGGGAGTCGGGCCGGCCCGATCGACCGCGTCGTCGGCGTCGTCAAGGCGTACATCACGCGGGTGGGGAGGCCCTTTCCCACAGAGCTCCTCGGCGCCGAGGGGCGACTGCCTGCGCCAACAGGGCGGGGAATGCAGGACGACCACCGGGACGCCCTCGCCGGTGCGGATGGTCATGACGTTCCCGTCGCACGGTACGCAGTGCGCGTCAACGGATTGACGGACCTGGTGCTGACGAAGCTCGACGTTCTCGGCGGACGGGACGAGATCCCCGTGTGCGTCGCCTACGAGATCGACGGGGTGCGCGTCGGCGACGTGCCCGCCTTCCAACGGGACTACCGGCGCGTCGAACCCGTCTTCGAGAGCTTCCCCGGATGGGACGAGGACATCTCATCCTGCCGGACCTTCGGCGACCTGCCGCGAGCCGCACGCGACTACGTGCTCGCCCTCGAAGAGCTCTCCCGGTGCCCGATCTCCCTCGCAGGGGTCGGTGCGGACCGAGAGCAGACGATCGTGCGCCGCAGTCTCCTGGACTGAGGGAACTGAGGGCAAAAGCGCATTCTTCCCGCCGGCCCATCGCCTGACCGACTACCGGCTGGGCCGAATTCTCGATGCCGGCGCGCGGATGGAGGTTCCTCCGCTGGCTGGCCCGCCCGGTCGATCCGTGCATTCTCGAATGCGCGACGCGGCCGATCCCCGTCGGGGCTGGCCCGGTCCCATTGGCGCGGGCTGCCCTGCCCGTAGAGCCGAGTATCCCCCGGTCGGTCTGGCCGTAAGGGGCCGAGACGGATTCGGGGCCTCTTGGCCGGGGCGGGCGGCGCCTACTGAGGGCCGTAGGATTGTCCGAGGCGACCCCGCCGGTGGGAGGCCTCCGGGGAACCCGCCGTGGGAGCGGGTGACCGCCGTTCCCGTTTTTCCTCCTGCGCGCTATGAGGGGCGATGACCACCACGAGCGCTGCTCCAGCGCCGACGCCGATGGCGACCCATCCCCACACAGGGAAGCCACCGGACTCGCCGTCCTCTTCCTTGGATGAATCCGCGGAAACGCTGGAAGGGGCCCTCGAGGGTGTGCGACTGGGGAGTCCTGTGAGGCAGGAAGTCGACGGATAGGCGGTGCTGTAGAGAGTTCTTGGAAACCGCCCGGATACCGTTGAGCACGGTGGTGAAACCGCTCCACGAAACCTTCTTCCCATTGATCTGCCCGCCGGCGGAAGCCGAGAGGACGTCGAGGAAGCTCGAAGGTGACGTTGAAATTGAAGGAGGCGAACCTGCTTTCCGGCACGTTGGCCTGCTTCAGCTGGGTCACGATGGCATCCAGAACGGCTTGGGTATTTCACACGGTGATCTCGTCGCCGCGTTGCCTCATGAACATGACCCTGCCGAACGCTGTGAACTTGCTGCGGTCACGCGACAGCCACTCCGACCGATCCGGGGACTTCCTCGACGGTTCCTTTCGCCTATGTAATTCCGCTGCCTGTCCAGTATAGGCTGCAAGCTGCAGCATTTGGCCGTCGAGCCACGGATCTCCGTATCAGAGTTCGATGACGAGGGTGGCGTTGTTCGGGTCGCGGAAAGCGTTGAAGGCGAACGTCGATCGGCACGCGCGCTCAGAGCGATCGCAACGGGAAATAGGAGGATCAGCGGCGGTGCTCGCCGTCTAGCGTCGTCTGCTGTATTTCGGGGGCTGTCAATTCATGCTTTGAGCCTAGCAAGGTGGATGGAGTTCGCACCGTTCTGCAGTAGTCTGGCTCATCTGCCGCCTGTCCGGTGCATTACCGTGACGCATGACGAGGGCGCCGAAAGCGCATGGAGAAATCGAATCGAAGCCGAGTGAAAACGGAGGAAGTCAACGAAGCCGTGGGCAAGCAGCAGCGAATGCGCTTGGATGCGCCTACGGCTCGTAACACGCCCACCCCACCAAACATCTACGGGTACATGGGTTCTGAGGATTGTTCCCGGGGTTTTGGAATCGCTGGTCGGGTTTTGGAATTGCTGGCCAGTTTTGAACCGCTGGCTGTATCCGCTGCGCCGTATCCCTGGAAGCCCACGCTTGCTGGTCGTGGGCAAGGCGCGGCTGGCCGAAAGGATCCGTCATGGGCTGCTACCTGGTACTGCGGACCCACCCGAGGCACTCCCCGGATATCCCGGACCGCACCCGGTGTCGTCGCCCTTCACTGCGCGTCAGAAGGAATGCGATGAGACCGACCGCCACGATCGCACCGGCGCCGATCGCGTGATCCACACACACACGTGGGAAGCCGCCGTCGTCGGAGCTTCGTCGCTCGCGTCGGCAGCGGGCGAGATCGGTCTTGCTCGACCGTCGAGCCGTAGAGTCGTCGTCGCCGTCGGCCTCGACGTGGAGTCGCGTCACCCGTCGCGGAACCGTCGGACGTGAGAGAGTCGGACTCGGCCTTTGATGCCTTTGCTGACGATCTTGTAATCGGTCCAGGTCAGCCTTGTTCCAGTCGATTCTCCCGCCGTCGGAGGCCTTGGTCTGCAAGCCGGAGTAGTTTGAACGTTATCCGAGAAATTCGCGGACCCAGGTGCGCTCTCGGCTTATGCCGGATTTTCCGGCGAAGGCCGAGTTGAAAGCTGCTCCAGAACCGCTTTTCGGGGATCTCTGCGGTCCACTTTGTCCCAACGTTTCTTCGAATGGAGCAGTTGCTTGCCAGCTGGAGAGCCCACACGATGCGGCAACTGGCTCCCTGGCGCCCGGAACGGGAGCGGTTGTCGATTCTCCCAGCACGCTTCTCCGCGCCTCCAGCTGCGTTCCTGGCCTCTCGCACATCGTCCCGTCGTTTGGGTCCGATCTCCCGGAGTCGATGTCGAAGGTCAAAGCTGCTGAATCGCCTCATCGGTCACGTCCAGAGTGGCCTCAGACCTGCACCCGCCGAGTGACCCACGAGGAAGGGGAGGAAAAGCGCGAGCATGCGTGCCCGCGGGTACTTTCGTTTTCGCATGGCCTGAGACTACCAAGCCGAAGCGCTAGCGGACTAGACAATGGCCTGCTCCTCAGAGGCCATGCAGGGAAGCGACACAGCGGCTTCAGGCGGACCGAGGGTGTGCGCTCCTCGGAGCGACGGCCTCCGGATCGGTGCCGTTCCGCTTCATTTCCGCGCGACGTGAAACGCCCGCACGTCCGGGACCAGCACCGGAAAGAATCAGCGTCTTTGGAAGAATATGTGCTGATCGCTTGCCCAGGCCTCACAGCCGAGCAAGCAACACATCGCACCAAGGAAGAGGAACAGCGATGACGGACAAGCACCCACACCGTTGACGAGTGAATCCGCCGGGGCACCAGCAGAGGCTCCCGAGGATCTCTGTCACACTGTCAACCCAGCCGAGACGGCCATCTGGCCAAGCCGAGTTCCATCCACTGGGCCGACGGTTCCGAGGAGGAGTGGATCGCCTACTTTCCGAGATGGTTGACGCCGGGACAGCACGCCGCCTCGGCGAGAAGCGCCCCAACCCCTTCCTCGCCCGCTCGTTTTCCGTCGGACGTGCGCGCGTCGAGTCCCGCACCTTCATCTGCTCGGAGAGGAAGAGGACGCCGGCCCGACCAATCACTGCAATGACCCGACCGCGCGATGAAGGCGATCCTCAAGGAGAAGCCCGACGGCGCCATGCGCGTATGCCGCACGATGTACGTCAGTCTTCTCGATGGGGCTCCGGCTCGGCGGACCGATCCGCAAGCTCGGCATCGAGCCGCCGACTCTCCTACGTGGTAGCCAACATGCGCATCGCGGCCCGAATGTGGGCGGTGAAGCCCTCAAGCCGATCGGCGAGGAGCGGCACGAGCGGGTGCCGGTCGTCCACTCCGTCGGCTACCGCTGCGCGACGCCGCACGGCAAGAACGCGCAGGACGTCGCACACGCCCTGTAACGACGAGAAGCACATCACGCACTTCCTCGAGACCACCGATGAGATCTGGTCCTACGGTTCCGGGTACGGCGGCAACGCTCTGCTCGGCATTGCTACGCGCTGCGCGTCGCCTCGACGATGTGCGCCGCCGCCAGAGGATGGATGGCCGAGCACATACGCTCGATCCACCGCGACTGGACCGACGAGAAGACCGGCAAGCGGTACCGGCGACGGCCGCCTTCCTCCGCCTGCTGCACCAACCGCTAGCATGCGCCAGCCCACCATCGGCTGGGCAAGGTCGAGACCGCTCTGGCGACGGCATCGCCTGGAGTGCGCCCAGCCCGGACAGCAGCCGCCTCGTACGCAATCAACCTCGAGGCCGGCTTCTTCGGCGTCGCGCCCGGCACGTCCTACCATCGACACCAACCCGATGGCGATGGAAACCATGAAGCAACTCCATCTTTCACCAACGTCGCCCCTGACCGACGAGACGGGCGACGTGTGGAGGGCATCGATCGCCCCGCTCCCGACCACGTCATCGACTGGTGCAGGGCACCATCACCCCTGGCCGACGCAGCCGAGGGCAAGAAGGCCGCCCACCCCAACAGCCGGTTCACCGTTCCCGCATCGCAGTGCCCGATCATCTGCGAAGACTGGAGGCTCCGTGGCGTGCTTCGGTCGACGCCGTCCTGTTCGCGGCCGCCGCGCCATCAACGTGCCGCTCGTGGCCGAGGCGCAGGGTACGAGCCCGCCCACGGCGTGTTCATATCGGGAGCGGTCGCGGTCGAGTCACGGCTCGCCGCCACCGACGTCAAGGCTGGATCGCCGTGCCACGACCCCTTCGCCATGCTTCTCCTCTGCGGCTAACATATTGTTGACCACTGGAGCCACTGGCTCCAGATGCAGGAGGTCGGCGACAAGTTCCCAAGGTCTACCAGGTCAATTCGGTTCCGCAAGGGCCCTGACGGCAAAGTTCATGTGGGGCCCGGCACGGCGAGAATTGCGCGTCCTGGACTGATCGTCAAGCGCGCCCGGCCAGGTCGATGATCGACGGCGTGACCGGCCGTTATCCGGTGCTCGAGGACTCGAACTGACCGCCTGACGTCGACGAGAGCTAAATGGGCCGCGCTCTTCGGGAAATCGACCCGACGCCTGGGCCGCCGAGATGGACGGCACCGAGGGAGTATTTCAAGCAGCTCCGGCGACAGCTCCTGAGGCCGTCATTGGCGACCAGTTGGCTGGGTTCCGCGAGCGGATGAGGCTGGCTGACTGAGGCCGGCCTGCCTTGTTCGGTTACGCGTCGGCCCGGCCCTCGCGGTATCGGTCCCCGCCTGCACAGCGATGACGCTCGCCTTCGATTACTGACGCGCCGGGCTGGCGTGCGTCTCACGTATCCCAAAGGCGTGAACATCCTCTCCTCGTCCGGGACGAGCACGCGATCGCCCGTGCGCTCAGCGGCGATCCCCCTCCCGTCTCCCCAATAATTTGTCATCGCTCCCGGCAATCCCGGTATGGCGGCGCTCGGCGACCTCGTCGCCGTCGACATCCGACGGGCGAGCCGTCGCCGATCTGGCTGCGCCCGGGAACGGCATCTCGTCGTCGGGGCCGAGGCGCCTCGTCGCCGGAGTCGCCGGACGCCGTGCGCAGCAGGGGATCGCCTCGACCCCGCCGCGGCGCTGGGACTGGAGGCCGAGGCGTTCTTTCAAAGACGTCATGGCTGCCGAAGAGGTTCGATATTCCGCCCGGTGCGACGGCATGTGGCGGTTCCCCTGCAGCCCGCTCAGGATTTCCCCGCGCGCCTACGACGAGGCCAGGGCCGAACACCGGCGGCATACGCGTATTCCGCCCTCTGCCGTGGGCCCGGACGATTCTGTCAGAGGACGTCCCCGCCAGGGCGGCCCAGCCCGTCGTGGACGAGATGGCCCGACGCGGCACCCGTTCGTCGGACCGCTCCACTGCGGCTTGCGCCTCACCCCGCGCGGACTGAGGGTCGGAGTTCAACGTCCGGTTCGGCGATCCGAGTATCGCAGTGCGTCCCGGCCCGGCTCGGTCATCACGCTGCTGGCGGGGCTTCCGCGACGCGTACCTGCGCGATCTCTGGCGGGCCAGCCGCTTGGTCGGAGTCCCGTCAGACGGTGGTGGTGCTCGCCGCGGCGGGATACCCCGGCGCTCCTCGGACGGGAGATCCGGTCCACTGGGACTGGCAGCGAGGCGGAGGCCACGGACGGCGCTCACGTCCACGCAGGAACCGGAGGAGCGCCCGGACGGAAAATCGTCGCTGGCGGACGCGTGCTGGCCACCGTCGGAATCGTCGTCCGTCCCCGGAGGGGCGCGACGCAGCATACGTAGCGCTGCGCAAAATCAACCTCGAAGGAGCTCATTTCCGCGGCGACATCGCCGCCGACGTCCACCTCGTGTTGAGAGGCATCCGGCGAGTCCACCTGGCGGACGGAAATCGGCGACTGCGCATTCCGCGTGCGCAGCGACGCTGTGCTGGGGACCCACCAGGGAAAGTGAGTGTAAGATGAGCGACTCGGCATCGCGAAACCGAGCGGGCTGGACCCACGCAGGAGTTCAGAAAAGTGCGACGTATACGTTCCTTCGGGGTGAGCGCTCATAGCGGAGCCGACACTCACCGTCGCTCTTCCGACCGCATCAGCGCATACGATTTCAAAGCTGCCGACCAGATCACCCCAATCACGTCCTGTCGACCGACGTCCCGCCGGAAGTGGTCGGACGGCTGATGATCGCCTGGACGCCTGGTCATGCTTCCCATCGAATGCATCGTGCGGATACCTCGCCGGCCTGGGAATGGAGGAATACCGCAAAACGGGACGGTGTGCGGCCAAGCACTTCGGCCGGGGGATCCTCGAACGCACCACCGAGTATCCCGAACGTATTTCACGCCGACGTCGGCGCGCAGGATCGGACAGCACGACGAAAATATGACTTTCGCCGAAGTGACCGAATGCGTCGGAGAAGGAGTCGCCCGCGAGCCGTGCGGGCGGCCTGACTGATTGAGATTAGTCCCGGCGACGAAGGCGCTCACCTGACCCTCCTGTCTCTGACCACGCCCCACCAGGGCCGGCGACCGAGGCGCATCTGAGTCCGCCCGCGAACTGCCGCGACGAGCCTTTCTAATCCGATCATCGAGGACGTCGTTGCTGTCTATGCTGCGGAGGGCGAGCGAGATCGGCGTGGTGACGTTTCCCGAACGTTGGACGATCGCGACGCCGTGCGCGCCGTCCGCTTGGCCGGAGGCATTGTCGCACTGTGGCACGCCCGGACGACGTCGGGGAACAGACGTGGTCGCTGCCCGGCGGCTTTTCCCAATGGCGACTACCCCAGATGTAATATATCGCGTTGACGTCGGGCGTGTCCGCCGGTCGTCGAGGCGCGGCGCTGGCGGGCGTTCGTGCTGGGATCTGCAACGGATTCCAGATTCTTGTGTGAGGCGCAATCGTTGCCCGGGGGCGCTGGTCCGCAACGAGGGGCAAAGGCCGTCTGCCGCGAGCAAAAGCTGCGGTCGAGAACGCGATGCCGTGGACCTCCGGTCTCACGCGGGCAGGTCATCACGATTCCGCTGAAGAACGGCGAAGTGGGTGCCCAGGCCGACGCCGAAACCGTTGCCTGCCTGAGTGCAGGGCGCGCGTGGCCTGACACGTCGGAGTCAACCCCCAACGGCCGGATCGACATCGCCGGGGTCGCCTCCGATTCTGGGAACGTCGTCGGCCTGGCGCCGCAACCCCGAGCACGCCGTCGAACTGCTCGGGCCGGTCGAAGCCGGCGGGCTCCGTTCGGGAACCGACGGCTGACCTTCTTCACGTCCGCCGTCCTCGACCGGTTCCGCCCAGCGGCGCACGAGATCTCGACCGCGCGGCGTACGAGACCAACCGAGACCAGCCGCCCACGATCGAGAACGCCGCTCGCAGCCGTCATTTCCACAGAATCCAGTTTCACAATCCAGCGCCCACACTGGGATCGCCGCCCCGGCCCAGGGCCGGACGCCCTCGAACAGGAGAACCATGGCTCGGGTCGAGCAATCGCAACGAAAGCTACGACAACGTCGCAGGCCAGAGATTGATTACAGAGTATCAGTATCTGAGAGGCTCTGATGAGGTTGTCAGACCAGATATCTCGAGACTGCGCCAGGCACCCGCGGCCCGACGGATACGGAGGCGATGCGCGAGCGCCTGCTCGTGGGCATGGGCGAGAACGCCGGCGTCAGGACATCGGCGACGGCTGCCGTCACCTCTGGCGTGGAGTCGCACAACTACCCGAGCTTGTCGAGCTGCATCAGGAGCGGCCACCGGCGGCGGTAATGCGCGCGACATCGTTCTTACGGGCGCCGCCCGTGGCGGGTCATGGACCCGCCAGTCCGGCGACGTCGGTATTATGCGGGACACGGCGCGCGTTGTGCACGGCGTCGTCGCTCGGCATGGCGGATACGGCAACTGCCTCGGCTGGCGAACATCGGCGGGGAGACCGGAATTCGACGCGTCCTACCAGGAGAGAATCTGTCGTCAACGCCCTGTGCGCAGCGTCCACCCGCCAGCGCCCGGCGAGGGCGCGCACCGCGGTGGTGCCGGGGCGCGCACTGGTGACGGCATCGGCGGGCGTCGATCCCGCCCCGAGGCCTTCGAGGACGGCATGCCCGCCAAACGGCCCGCAGGTGTGGGCGACCCGTTCATGGAGAAGGTCCCAATCGAATGCTGCCCGAGTTTCGCCGGGGCCCTCGTTCTGGAATCTGCACCGGCGCGGCCGGATCTCCCGCGCCACTGAGCTTTGCGTGATATTTCGGGCGGACGCGTCGTCGGTGTGAGGTCGAGGCCGCCGTCATCGGGACCGTCAACTCCTCGGGG
>BNJT01002608.1_pt1 | contig 96615 bp, 142 predicted proteins | sample 8540491 | NCBI WGS metagenome assembly BNJT01 (sample SAMD00202455, study PRJDB9452) | human saliva metagenome | host: Homo sapiens | reverse complement strand
GCGCGAACCACTATAAGTTACTACCACCGGCCACTATTGGTTGACTCGTGAACCACTATAGGTTTTGCATCATGACCACTATTGGTTTGTACTACGAACGAGTGGTGGTTTGCATCCCCCTCCTCCGCAAGCTGGCATTCTACCGCCTCTGCCTCGCCGTACTCCCCGCCGAAAAGGGGCTAACTGACAGCAAAGATGCTCCAGTTTAAGAGCGCACTCCATAGTAATAAGCTCAGCAAGCTATAAAGCTTAATAGTAATAGTCTCATGTATCTCCTTAGGCATAGTCTTCGTCTACTCGTACTGCTACTGACACTCAGTTTAGGGTGTCGGTGGTCAGCTGTTTAGTCAGTACTATCCTGTTCATGCGACTATTCAGTGGCCCTCTCCGCAGAGTCCGCACTAGTGGACTATTATTCCGGCAGTCGTGATCGTCTTATTATCACCGCTGCCTAACCGAGATCTTCAGCAGCCGTTACTTCTGGCTCGCTTGCGTTTGCAGATCAAGAGTAATGGCTTCCTAGCCCAGACCCGCGAGGGAGCTGTCGTATCCTCAGCTGGAGCTTATGGCGGGTGTGCCAACGCGTCTGACGGCAACAGACTTGATGCCTCACCTTCGTCCGGAGAGCCTGCTTATCAATGGTCGTCTGCGTAATGGTCAGTTCCCGACAGGGCTTTACAGAGATTTCTGTACAGGTGGTCGACTACTATAGCCAGCAAGTCCTCTCGTCTTGGCATACGGCTCGCGCTTATCTGGACAGTAAGCAGCCGCCAATGCTGATACCTCCCCAGCGTGATGAGCAAGTGGCCTATCGTGACCCGCTCTTCATCCGCTTCCAGTGGTATCCTCGCCATCAAGGGTTGGCAGGGGACGGAGTATGAGTTTGTCCTCAAGGAGCTCCCAGATAATGGCGCTGCATCCTCAGGCCGCCTTCGCCTATGGTAACGAGATCTACCGCACTCGCACGCGTCATACGACGCTCAACTATACTCACCTAGAGCCGATTCTCTTGCCCAATCGACGCTACGCCTGGCAGGTGCAGGCTATCGCTCGTGATGGTGTAGATGAGCTAGGATCTGTGTTTGAGCATGGGGGCTTCAGCGAAATATACTGGTTCACACTCAATGAGAACTGCCTCGTTCCCACAGGGCTGAAGGCAGATCCCCGCTATGCTAAGGTGGGACTTCTCGTGGAATAGAGTCGTCGGTGCTACGGGCTATATGCTGAGCTGTCGCCCGAAAGACGAGCAAGGATATCTACGAATGGGAGTGAGGTGCAGTCCTACGGCAGGCGAACGACGCTTGCCCAGCTGAAGCCCGGCTGGACCTACGAGATGGCGTGTGGGCACGCTCTGCACGGGCTGATAAGCCTATCTACTCGGCTATTCAGGAGGTAACGCTGCCTAAGAGTAACGTCAGACCTTCTGCGCGACTGTGGCGAGAGCCACGCTAACCTCAGTCCCGAGCCCGCCTTAGATATTCGAAGTGGGGATACGGTTACCATTGGTGGTGACTATCCGATGGTGATTACCCCAGCTCCAGAGCCTTGGTGATGGCTGGTACTCAGGTCGTGGCACGACTACGACTCAGCTCTATCATCGAGCTCCACGAGTGGCCTTCGCTTTGATCGCCTTCGTATCAATATCGAAGTGTCAGATCGATGAAGCAGTCGAGGCTATCTAGCAGATCAGCCTGGCGGTATTGCCGATCTCGACAAGATCGATGATGGGGGTAAGAGAGTCCAGCCAAGTAGCTACGCATCAGAGGCGTAAGGTGACTTCGCCCTCGAGGAGATGCCGAGATGAGCTTCGACCCCGAGACCGGAGAGCTGGAGGTGACCGATGCTGAGGGCAAGCCAGCGTATTAAGCTCGACCTTCCCGAGGGGCAGGGCGTCTGCTTCAGCCTTCCCAATGATTATCACCGACAGTAAGGGCGATAGCTATCAGCTTAGCCCAGACGAGTCGTCTGAGGTGAGTCGTAGCGGAGGATCAGGGACCCTCATCAACGGAAGGACGTGTAGGCATGAAGCAAGGCATTAAGGTGGAGAGCGATGTAGAGCGGATTGGCTCTTTTTGATGCGAGCCGCTTAGCTCATGGTATGGGGCCAGTTCGCTTTGAGCCATCAGCACAGGCACGCTATGCCTTTGACAGCGGCACTGAGTCCTGGTACCAGCGCTCCGTCAAGCTGGACGAATACTACAAGCCTTTTCGCTAAGGGCTATATCGCCCCTGGAAGCTCATCCTGTGGGTGAGCAGGATGTCGTCACGGCACGCCACGAAGGGAGAAGGCGATTGACCTGAGCCGTGTTCGCTTTGCTACGTCTCCTAATAGTCCTGCACTGCCAGCAGAGCTCCACGAAGAGAGCAAGACCTGGAGTCTCAGCTACCAGCGACGGATGCCCAGAGTAGCTATGATGTCTATGCGATCTATGAGGGGCAGGTCATCGGTAAGCTCCGAGTCGTAAGCTATCCGAAGCAAAGCTATCGTGTGCGTCTCGTATCTGTGAATGGGCAGCGTGTGGGTCGATGTCTCAGAGCTAAGTCAGCACCTCAATAACATCTACCAGCAAGTAGGGGTAGAGTTTAGCTCGCCGAGACGGATAGTTTCCAAGCAGAGCTATCGAACGGGCATATCAGGCAAGACCTTAAGAAGCTCCGTGACAGCTACGAAGAGCAACACCCACTCGGCAAGGATGAGGTTCTGTGTCTTTGTGCTTAGCTCAGAGCTAAGCAAGTCATCGAGCTCGAGGATGTAGAGGGCTTAATGCCTCGCAAGAGTCGTTTCGGCTACATCTTTACAGGCAATAGCCCCAATGGGAAAAAGGCCTTGCTCGGACCCTAGCCCACGAACTGGGTCATGGCCTCTTCACGCTCCAACATAGCTTCGACGATGAGTACGGAGGTAAGCAGTCACAGGATAAAACTGCGAACCTCATGGACTACACGGTGGGGGCGACCAAGCTCGTGGCATTCCAGTGGAATATCATCTCTAACCCAGCTCCATTCACAGCACTAGACCGAGATAAGGATGCACAGATTAACTGGGAGATCAAGCGAGTCCATATAAGCAACAAAGCTTCTGAACGCTTGGCTAAGAAGCCTCGTTTTTGCTCCTAATGGACGCTTATTCCTTCTTCCCTAAGGATGCTACGATATACTCTATCGCCTGTGGTGATGCCTCGCTAGAGCAAGTGCCTCTTGGAGCCGTTACTACCTTCACGTGGCAAGAGGAGGTTTATAGAAGTAACTACGACACTAATCGTGAGGAGTTCTTCACTATATAGGAAATGATAGGGGAGAGCCATTTGCCCCTGAGTGGGTTGAGTCAGGTACTCCGTCTGAGCTACGTTTTGATTACGACAAATGCTTGCTGTTCATAGATGGTGAGAGCTTCCTATTGATTGCTCTAGCTGTGCTCAGTCTCGTGTTCAGATTAACTCTTCTATAATTGAGATTAGCAAAGCTACTGAGGGTCTGCTTCGATATGCTATTGACCTGAGACATAAGGAAGGTAAGACCATTGAGGATAATCGGCTTTTCTTCAAACAATGAGGTCATCTCATTGCTTAAAGCGGAAGTTGTCAAGGCTCTAAGTAAGACTCCCAATCAAAAGCATCTCAATCCGAGTCTACAGGATAAGCTACAGGCCTATGAGCAGATTAATGGCAGACGCTTTGTCGTAGTTACTTGTTCCATCCCTTATGTAGAGTAAATCTGTTGAGGAATGGAGTGCCTTAGCGTCAAGAGTCTTTAATGAATCAGGCTTAGGGGATAAGGATATCCTTATTACGATTCCTTATATGACACTTCCTGGTCTGGTGCGGGGAGCTGGATCGACCTTCTATATGCCTGGCGTCGCACAGGGTACTCAAGCTGTGATAGCTCCACCTCAGGACGCTTTGACAACTCCAAGCATCCGGCTGGCAGGAATCAGGCCGGGATGGAAGATTTTATCCTCGAGGTCTTCCGTCAGACTCGTAAAAAGGTTACCCTCTATAAGGGATATTTCTCAGCATCTCGTTCTATTACTGTGGTTGCAGACCACAAGGGCGGGAAGGAACTTAGTGGCTATCCTTATAATAGGGTTATCATCCCATATATCCAGAAGGGCAGCGACCAGTTGATTAATGTTGTCCAGACATACCAAACAAGAGAGCGTATTAGGGTTAAAAGACTCTTGGTGCCACCGATGGGAAACATTACGCCACAGGGTTATGGGCATGATGATAATCAAAAATGGCTGGAGCAGAACTACTGGCCAGTATTCTTCAAACTAGTGAATATGCTGATCAGTTTGATCAGTATGAGCCTCATACAGTATCCGACCCTATACACTATAGAGAGGGCTTTCTTGATGCTGATAATGGTAAGGGGCTGAAGAATTATGAAGCTTACCTCTTGCAGTATGCCTACGAGAATGTACTTAAGAAGCTTAATCTTAATCTTCGCTCAGGCTTTTACTCAAGCAGGAGCATACTCTGACGGATAAGACCGATTGGGTCCTCACTCGTTATGTGGATGAGCCTGTGTATGCTGTACTTGATGGAGCATCCGTAGCGCTGGCTTTCGTAGGCCTTGATGCTGTTCCAGATGCTTTTAATGTCTTTTTATAGTACGATCCGAGGAGATTATACTAATGCCAGCTTTGCAAGTATATCACTTATACTTCCTGGATCGATCTCCTCTAAATCAATTAAGACGGCTGAGGAGTACATCAGCAAACCTCTGTTTGGGCTGATTAAAGATCAAGCTAAGGTAAGCTATAGAGCCTATTAGTAGAGAAGCCATTGAAAGAGGTTCGAAACAGTTGGCTCGTGGGGCTACAAACGAGGCCTTAGAAAGACTACTAAAGTCTGATACTAGAGGCGCTTTACGTGTTGTTCCCCATCGTGATATCGTTGATGCCCAGGAGCTTTTGATAAGATCAGGGCATCCTAAATTAGCACAACAAGTTGATGCCTTAAGAGTAGTTGTTGACATAAGAAATCATAGAAACTTTTAAGGCTTTTTGGGCTGACTGATGAGCTATTAGGAAGAATAGCAAGTACAATTAATACTGATGGTTATGCTCAAATTGTTTCTAATCTCAGGGTACTCATTGATAAGTTTGACCCAAATAAAAATCAAAGACTTAAAGCTGTTGGTTAATAACTTGGGCCATACGGAATCATCATTTTCGTGAAGGAGCGGAATGGACACTACGGTATCTAGCGAATAATGCTGATGAATTTACTGGTGCTTCAAAGATTAGCTTTGAGGTCCTAGAAATACTACCTGACGGGCAGAAGACGTATTGCAGATATGGTTGTAGAGTATCCTAAAAAGAAGTAAGGTCTATTACGAGTTTAAGTCAGTGAAAAACTTACCTCCAAAAAGATTTTATTAAACAATTCTCTAGTGATTTAACTAAACCTAACTTTAAGATGGATAATCTTTAAATGGGTGTTTGATGCAAAGAAGATACAGGCAAAAGGATTTGCAAAAAGCTTAGAAATAAGTTAGAGTCGATAATAACTGATGACATGGCCAAAAACTATGGATATGTTGATGCTGATGATATGATTGAAAACTTTATTAGATAAGGTATTTGTAGTAAGATAGATTATGAAGATCAAAGAAGTACGAGAGATCATAAGAGGGGCAAGAAACATACGGAACAGTCCTCTGGGCATTATGTGGTTTCGCGGAGAAAGCACAGAACTGAATAGGGGTCGAAGTTTCTAGTAAGATGCTTTTCCTTGAGCCAGGCTTGAGAGGAGGGGTGTTTGCCGCTATGATTCCTGGTGGAGACATCTACGAGATGACGTCCGATGGGATTAAGCTACAGCTACAAGTAGACAAAGCTGTAGGATATCCTATGATAGGAGAACTCCCCCATTTCTATGTTATGATTAAGCGAGATAAAGAGAAAGGGGAATACATCTACAGATACATTCAAGATGGGGAGGTGTTATGGACTAGATCATATCCCTATAGACTCATCGAGCAGTTTGGGAGATTATGCTCTCCTATGGGGGCACCATAGGAAGACATAAAGAAAGTGCTTGTCAGCTCATCGAGCTCGCTACTGGAGCTGTGCTTTGGGAATTAGACCTCCCAGGTGCTTATATCTACAAAGTTTATCCCTACGAGGATAAGGTCGTTATCGTGTGGTTCCCTCCTATGGGGGAGGAAGATAAAAAGTCGTGTGTCGTGTGTGAGGTGCCATCTGGGAAGATTATCTGGGAAAAATCGAGAGCCGAGATACTACCAAAAATATGGAGACGACAAACTAGTATTCTTCTGCTCTTCACTTTGGGAGGATGGATATGAGCGTGACGATAATCACGAGCTTGCAGAGCTAGATGTATCGGACTGGAGTCTTTTCAAACGTATACGTTCCCAGGCTATAACACCAGTACCTATGTAACGACGGTCTACAAGGACTATCTTTCTATGGGGACACTCAACTATTATTTCTTCGTTGGGGCTATTGACTTACGTACGCACGAGATGCTTCCAGAGGTTAAGATTGACTACACATCAGGGATTTTAACCAAATATCGAGCATCGGCGTACACGAAGGGCAGCTCTACGTGGAGATTCAGACCGAGCTCGACCATAGCGACATCCATGTCTTGGACCTAGACGAGGACGAGTAGCTCATAAGTTTAAGAAACTGAATGCAATATAATTAGCGGTGAACATCAATACTAAGCAACTGCCGAGTCTTCTATTAGCAGTCGGGCTTCTTTTCCTCTCGTCCTGCCTCAAGGAGACGGCTGTGCCCATCGCCTCGTCCTTTGAGGTTACGATTGCAGAGGATAAGACTTCTCCGGTGACGGTCAAGCTACAGAATAATAGCTATGGTGCCGATGAGTATGAGTGGACGTTCGAGGGCGGTGTGCCAGCCAGCTCAAGGGATAGAGCTCCCGAGTCTGTAACCTTCACAGAAGCGGGTGAGCATAAGATTCGCTTACGTGTATGGAATGCTGTTGATGAGCGCATCAGCGAGCAAGTTATCCGTGTGGACTCTGCGATGAGTATTGACTTTGACTATGCTATTGCTATCAATGATATTGCTCCAGGGGTAGTATCTATTAGCAATAAGAGCCGAGGGGGTAGTCGCTATGAGTGGACTTTTGAGGGAGGTAACCCCAGCTCATCTACAGAGCAATATCCCTCCGCTGTTACTTTTGCAGATGGAGGCATACATCGCATTCATCTCAAGGTCTTCAATGGTAGTCGTTATGAGGAGCAAAGTAAAAGCTTTACGCTACAGCCCGCTATGCAGGCAGACTTCGACTATGAGCCCATTGCCGTAGACCAAGACTGGGAGGTCCCTTTAACGCTACAGACTCGGAACCTAACTAGTGGAGGACTAAGCTATCGTTGGTCTTGCGAGGGAGCCATGATAGATAACGCTACTGCTGAGCATCCTTCGGTGCGTTTTGAGCGGGCTGGTATTTATCGCCTTAGACTGATTGCCAGCAACGGTAAGGAGGATAAGGTTGTTGAGAAGACATTAACGATAAAGCCCAATAGTGGTCTGGTCTTCCAGCAAGACCTTAAGTTCGGCATTAACGAAGCCAAGAATAGTATCGGTTGCTTCTATTCCTCTCGCCTAGGGGGCGTGTTAACCTCTCAGCGTATCGCACAAGAGAATGTAGGGGCAAGTATTGACTTCGGGTTCTTTTGCGTTGAACTCCTCATTCAATTATTGCTATTTCTTCTCACCACTTGAGGCACGAGCTAACGCTTTCCCAGCGATCCCCAATGCTATAGCCTCTACCTTCATCAATAGCCCATCAGCTATGGGGATCCTGGTGAGTAATGATAGCTTTGAAGCTCTTAATAATGCACAAGCTCTTTCTCGATTTACTCAGTGGGCGGAGCCTAGTAGAAGGCACTTCACCAAAGCGCAGACCCCGCACTTCGTCCTGTTTAGAACCTCTGATGGCCGTAGGGGGATTATTAGAGTCAAAGGCTTTGTGGAGGCTGGAGCTCAATCATACATTCTTGCAGATGTCAAGATAGAAAAACGACTAGGAGAATAAGATTATGTTTATGCTACGTACGTCAAGGGTATATTTCACCATAGCCTTTTTCTTTACTCTTAGCCATAGCTATGCTGGCGATCTCGCCAAGCTTGAAGGCCCAGAATGTGGACATAGAGGAGGTCATGAGCTTCCGGAAGAAGAAGCCGATCAAGATTAGTGGTAGTATTTCGACCAGTGCCTCCTACTTTTCTGCTAAGCCACAGCAAGCACGGCAAAGCTTTACTTATCAAGTGACGGGGGCAGTTAATATCTCCGTTTATGAGCTCTTCAATATCCCCTTGTCTTTTAATCTCAACAACTACGGCTCTAACTTCAGCTATCCATCTCTTCCTAATCGTCTCAGCCTGCACCCATCATATAAGTGGATCAAGGCACATATTGGCGATGTGTCGATGACCTTTAGCCCTTATACGATGAGTGGGCATCAGTTTACGGGGTTGGGGCTAGAGCTCACACCTGGGAAGTGGCAAATCTCCGCGATGGGTGGTCGATTATTACGTCGGGTTGACTTCAATCCTGAGTTGCCGAGTATTAGACCTAGCTACGAGCGCTGGGGCTACGGGCTCAAGAGTCGCTATGATGGAGATAAGTTCTTCATTGGAGGTACAGTGTTTACGGCTAAAGATAAAGCTGGTGTTATCTCTTTTGATGCCGATGCTCTTGGCCTTAGTCCCAAAGCCAACCTTGCATTGGGTATCGAGGGAGGTCTTAGTCTCATCAAGGATCTGCAGTGGTCTTTTTGAGTATGGTCTTAGTCTGATGCAGCAAGACCTCCGCACTAATGCTCGTCAAACTTATCATGCTTTTAAGACTGAGCTTAGCTATGAACTAGTGGGTAATCATATCGGTCTTGCTTATGAGCGTATTAGTCCAGACTACGAGACTCTAGGGTGCTTACTACTTTAATAATGACTACGAGAATTTAACAGTCAATTATAGTCGAAACTTCTTCTCAGATAAACTAAGCCTAGCACTGAGTGGTGGGGTACAGCGAGATGACCTCTCCGGCGACAAGAAAGAAAAAGAACAAGCGTTTTTGTAGGCTCAGCCAATATCGGCTTTACGCCCAGTGAACGTTTCTCGCTATCGCTGTCGGCATCAAGCTTTCAGGGGCATCGTAATATCAAATCTAGTTTTGACTATATCAATCAGCAGATGCCTTATGAGAATCTTGATACGCTGAACTTTGTACAGCTCAACAACAGTCTTGACCTCAACATGAACTGGCAGGTCAAGCAGAGTGAAGCACAAAACCATAGCCTCTCGGCAAGCTTTAGGCTATCAAGAAGGTGCAGATAAACAGGGAAGATATATTATGCCAGGTAAGCTCACTCGCTTTCTTAACCTATCCAGCAACTATAGCGTTGATTTTTCAGCACTCAAGCTTGCTATAAACTTTGGTGTTAATGGGAGTAACAACTATGCTCTTCGTAAGAATATGTTCACTTTTGGTCCCATGCTTAATCTTAACAAGCGCCTTTTGAAAGATGCGATGAGTATGGGGCTAACATTATCCTATAATCAAACGCGCGATGAAGGGGTACTACAGGCTAGCATATTCAACCTCCGCTATCAAGCGAGTTATCGGTTCCTCAAGCGACATAGCCTAAATGCTAGTTTGTCTTATCAGGGTCGTTCTTTCCATAACCTGCAGACACCCCCAAAATCCTCTATAACGAGTCAAATTGCCTATAGTTTCTCATTCTAGGATATCATTCACCTATGCACATAAGTACATTCTTTAAAAAAACTCTTGTCTAGTCATCTTTTGTAGCCTTTTGTGGGCTTGTGAGAAAGAACAACTCCCAGGAGAGATACATCCTCAGACACAAAATGCCTATCAGAATATAGAGGAGGCTCAGGCTGCTGTCGAAGCTTTGTATCATCTTGGCTATCCTTCTATAGCCCTAGAGGCAGATGCCAACAAAGGTCTCCCCTTAGCTTGGTCTGTTTATCTCTCAAGACTCATTGAGAGTGAAGCTAGTGAGGGCTATTATCCCGATCTACATCAAGGGAAGGTGAGTAGCCCTAAAGTCCAAGAGCTTAGCAAGAAGCTATACACGAGTTATTTCGATGCTATTGAGCAAGCCGATACCATTATAGCACGCATAAATGACAGTCCATCTGTGAATGTCCAAGAGCGGGAGAGACTACAAGGGAGGCTAAGTTTTTCCGAGCCCTTAATCGCTTTTCTCTACTTAGAACTTTTGGAGCTCACCCCACAACTCGTACCAGCTCAACATCAGGGACAGAAGTAGCTCTTTATTCTTTAGTCATTAAAGATCTTCAAGATGCTATTGCTCGCTTACCCCATAAGACCTTTATAGAGAATAAATCTCGAGTTAGTGCTTTCATAGCTCGAGCTCTTTTTAGCGGAAGTTTATATCCAGATGAGTGGGTTGCCACTGCGAGAAAAACAAGTGGGCAGAAGCTACCGCTATCTTGAGGCCTATCTTAGCATCAGGAAAGTATCAACTTCTAGGACATGGTCCCAGTGAAGATTTATCTGCCTATAATAAGTTGCGTCAAAACCCTATGGCTCAAGAGTACCTGCATACTTGGCAGGCAAAAGATGGTAGTTCGAGGTCTATTTTCTCTTTTCCTAGCAAGGCGAAGGGCTGGAGTAATGTGAAGACTACTGTTGCCTTTAATGCTTACGAGCCAAGCAAGCTTCTACAATCATTGTATGCAGAGGAGGATATAAGAGCTAAAGATAGACAGTTTTTTTCACTCCTTTTTAAAGTTCAGGAAGGTAATAAGACCATCTTTGAAGTCTTTAATCCCTGCACCCTACTTTTTGGCTCGCTGGAGAGGGAAATAGCCTTTCTGCTCCAAGGGTAAATCAGCTTGGAGTCTATCGCTATGCTGAGATACTTCTGATGTTTTCCGAGGCTCTTTGCCAGTCTGAGGCTACTGTGCGGGAGGAGGCCGTTGATGCCCTTCTAGATGTAAAGTTGAGAGCTATGCCACATTTAAACAGAGAAGAGGAAAAAGGCTGAGTTGATGGCTCTGGGCATAGATGCCTTCTTGCAAAAAAGTCTGGCTTGAACGCTTCAGGAGCTCGTCCTAGAGATGAAAATGGGATATGATATAGCTCGTACGGGCTTTTATCCAAGCAAAGTGCAAGGTAGCACTGAGATAATTTTTTTATCCCCTCACTGAGGTACATAGTCCGAGTGGTGGAGCACTGCCTCGGAATCTGAGGCTTCCTCTTCCGTTAAGCCCTACTCCTTGATCAGATGTTTGAGCTTAGCATCATTCTTAATTCGCTCGATCTCGCTTTTGACAAGGCTTAGGATCTCTTGCTTCACGCGCTTATAGTTGGCTTCGATGGTCTCGCTGAGACTATCGGAGCCATCTTCGTTAAGGAACTCCGCGATGATGGGGATAGGTTGGTAAGCCTTGGCTTCGGCTGATACCTTCGCGACATCGACGACAATCTCAGCGTGGAAGATCTTCTGCTCAATGCGCTCATCGAAGTTGTCAGATACGGCCCCGACGAACATCCCCTGCGTAAGGTTGCTAATCTTGCTGGCCGGTATCAGGCTATCGAGCTGTGTAGAGATGGAGGTTGACTTGTCATTTCGATTGATAGTCATGGACTGCCGTTGCTGTAGAACCTTCCGAATCGTTCGGAGAGGATCTTGGCAGTCTCGCCTACGACCTGGCCGCTGAAGACATTCCCCACGGTGTTCTGAATCACCTTGCTCTCCTTATCGCCGTAGTCACGTGTGAGCTGTGAGAAGTCCTGAAAGCCTAAACATACAGCGACCTTGTTGGAGCGAGCTGTTGCTATGAGGTTATCCAGGCCGCGGAAGTAGATGGTTGGTAGCTCGTCGATGATGACGGAGGACTTAAGCTGCTTCTTCTTGTTGATGAGCTTCACGATGCGAGAATTATACAAGCCAAGAGCCGCAGAGTAGATGTTCTGTCGATCAGGGTTGTTGCCCACAACGAGGATCTTGGGCTCACGTGGGTTATTGATGTCGAGGGAGAAGTCATCGCCAGTCATTACCCAGTAGAGTGCAGGGAGATCATACGAGAGGCGGGATCTTTGCCGAGGCGATCTGTCCTTGGAGCTGGTCTTGTGCTCCGCCTTCCCAGGCATCCATAAAGGGGGACAGGTAGTTAGCGAGCTCATCGTAGGCGGTGAGGATGGGGAAGATTTGGGCGTAGGGTCGGTTGAGGAACTCGATGGCGTGGGGGAAGGTGCAGTACTTACCTCCCTGGTAGATCTTGAGGAACCAGATGATGGCCGCCAGCAAGATGATGGGTGACTCGACGAAGAAGTCTCCTGCTTCTGTATCCATGTCCGGTTCAGGTTCAGCATGATGGTGTAGGCGGACTCGTAGGCATCGGAGATATCCGTCATGAAGGCGGGATTGATGGGATTACAGCGATGCGACTTGCGCGGATCGTCGAAGTTGATGACAAAGAACTGAGGCTTCACCTCATAGGCATCGAGGTGTGTCAAGAGATGGTTGTAGGCGATCTCCGAGAGGTCTGGGAACTTGTAATCGTAGATGTACATGGCGAATCCCTTCTCGATCTGCTGTTTGATGTAGTTATTGACGATGGCGAAGGACTTCCCCGAGCCAGGGGTTCCGAGTACCATGGATGCACGGAAGGGATTGACAATGTTGATCCATCCCTTGTGCCATCGTTTCTTGTAGTAGAATCTGGTGGGTAGGTTCACGGAGTATTCGTTCTCCATCAGGCGTGTCTCCTGCATGAAGCTCTCATTCTCGAGGTTGAAGACGTCGTCCATGAGGTTGTTCTTGAGCAGGCGACTCATCCAAACACCAGCCATGAGGAGGCAGATATATCCCACCGAAAGCGTGAAGATGTAGAGCGAGGCAGCACCTACCTTGCCGATGGGCAAAGCTAATAGCCACCAGTTCAGAAAGAAGAGAACAAAGCCCACAGCGAGCACTGCCCAAATCTTTTGGCTAAGTAATGCTCTCCTCTTTGACCCCCTTGGTCCCGAGACTGGATAGCGCGAGGAAGACGAGGCAGAAGAGTTTCGTCCAGAGGAGGGATGAGAAGAGGCTGGTTGTTCGCTGGAAGTTCATAAGGATCTTGTCCACGATACCGAGTGTGAAGCCCCAGGTGAGGAAGGCTTCATAGCAGAACCAATACGCATTGATAAGGAGGAATATCACGGAGAGCGCTCTCATGAAGTCCATGATCTTCCCTGAGAGCCCTGAGGTCGTCTTCTTGTGCCATAGCTATAATCTTGTTGAAGTTAGAGTGGTGGGAGCCATTTATTCAGCCTTTTCTTCTCTTGAGCCTAAGCTGATGTCGCCTACGGAGCTTGCGCTGCCAGGTTGCTTCCTTCCAATCGTCGTTACCCGTTGTAAGGGGAACGTCTCCGATAAACTCATCCAATACCGCCTCTATGGCGGTGCCACTTTCCTCCACAAGGAGGGGGATACTTTGGGCTAGGTCCTTCGGTGCCTCCCAGGGGGATGATAAGTGGCCATAGAGCTTTTCGTCTAAGAAGCGATTTGACTCAGGAGCTGAGAAGTAGGCTTCAAACCGGTTGGCGGCATATCCCTTTCCTAGTCGTGATCCATTGAGTGCTATACCAAGGTTGTCATCGATGAAGGTGATGCCATAGATACGTCCACCCTCACTTTTTGCGAATGAGGCAGCGTAGTCCGCTCTTCTCTAAGCTTGCTAAGAGTTCTTCCTCCGTCTGGGGGGAGGCGCGCATCACGCCCAGTACACGCTGGCGTATCTCGGGGAGGAAGGGCTTAATCCTTTGCTTGGACTGTCTCATTTTGCTCTGGAGAGCAGTGTATCCTACGCCTCTTCCAATCTTAGAGGCGTGCAGGGGCGTGCAGAGCTTTATTCCCCGCCTCGTCTGTCAGGGGGCGTAGACGAGACCATTGTATTCTCTGCCTCGGTAGGTGTTCTTGACCTCTTCGACAGTCAGCTGGTAGCCCCCTATAATGGCCTTGAATTCCCCTAAGGAGCAGAAGTGGTAGTGCATTAATACCCCACGCAGAGTTTGGGCGATTTCACTTCGGATATTATCCGAGGTTAAGTTCTCTTGGGAGGTAGGGGAATTTGTCTTCTGCTCCTTGCTGGGTGTACTGGGGAATGAGTCCATACTTACGCTCCAAGTGATCGGTGATTCGTTTGCTGCGTCTGTTCTCAAACTTGTCGTTAATCTTCTCTCCATCGCTATTGACACGGAGTGATACGATGTGGATGTGCTCTCGCTCGATGTCGTTATGCTTAAAGACGATGTAGGGGCTGCTCGCCATAGCCGAGTGCCTGCATATACTCCCTGGGCGATTTGTGTAAGCTGTTCATCGGATAGCTTTTTCGTCTGGGTGCGGATTAAGCGAGCAATGAAAGACCACATTCTTCGTGCGACACTTCTTGGGAATAGCTGCCTGCATATCGCTAAGCACTTCTTCCATAGTATAGCCACCTTCAGGATTGGCATACAAGCCTTCAGCAAGGAGAACGCTCGCTCCTCCGGCATCGACCTTTTTGAAATTATACCCGAGGGCTCCAGCTAGATTTTGCTGAGCTTGAGATCTTAGCAATCATCGCTTCCGGTAGTCTAAGGTTGGGCTGATGGCTTGCTGCTCTAGGGTGATTATTTGCTGGGAGTACTGCTCTAATCGTTGAAGCATTACCCTGTGCTGCCTTGACCGAGTGGTAGCTGTTGATAGCCTTTACTGTTTGGTTATAGAGGATGCCGATCTTATGTATTTGGGCCGTCAGCTGGGAGAGTTTCCGGTAGTACTCGACGGCGGATTTATCTACGGTGATGATCTTAAAACTCTCGTCAAGGAGGCGAGCTCGTACGAAGTCTGACTTCGTTTTGGCTCCTGATTTATGGAAGAGGGTGATCACTTTCTCTTGGTCTTTGGTGCTGGGCAGTCGGGTATCCCATCGGTCCCAGCGTTCAATCTTTCGCTCATAACTCTTGGTGTGGTAATTACGACTTCGGAGTGATTCTCTCTCCTCTTAGGGGCAAGGGTCTTTGTCGGCAAAAACGGAGTTTGTCGGACAAAAGACACACCTTGCCAGTAGAAAGAGTTGATTGAGATGAAGTATCCAGCCCTTTGGGGGCTGTCTCCTTTGGTCATGTTAGACGATGTTTCTATTCCACTGCAAAGTTACGTCCTCATTGTAAGTGGCTTACTATGAGTGTGGTGCCCACTTTATCCTTGTCTTTCCCGCCTCTTCCTTGACTCCCGTAGAGTAAATTAAGCTCTTACTTTGCAGTCAGAGCGAGCGATAGAGCGCTCGAGATATCGATTAATTAATATCTCGAGACCTCGAGATCTCGACATCTCGACATCTCGACATCTCGACATCTCGACATCTCGAGATGCAGTTCTTGCGATAGCTTAAGTGATCTCCCGCTTATTGTCTCGCTCGTCATGGTAATTAGTTCAGTCCTTAATCGCTTGATATGCAAAGTTCTCGACCTCGACCTTTATATCTCGGTTTCTCCTCACAGAAGGGCGGTGTGGGTAAGAGTACCCTAGCCGAGATCCTCAGCAGTATGCTCTACTATGAGGAGGGTATCTCGCTCTTTGTCGTGGACTGTGATTTGACTCCAGGACTCCTTCTTCAAGCTCCGTGAGCGAGAGAAGGGGACGATAGGAGAGGATCCAGCTCTGACGACTTATATGCAGTCTTACTTCCATCAGCTCCAGCGTCGCTCCTACCGTATCATCAAAGCACGGCCTCAGGAGGCACTTGCTCAAGCGGAAGCTCTCGTTGCGAAGCACCCCGAGGAAGGCTACCAGTTGGTTGTCTTTGACTTCCCTGGTCATGCAGGGACGAGGGAGCTTCTTGAGCTCTCGCTGGAGATGGATTATATCCTCTCGCCCTTGGAGCCTGATATCCAGTCGATGGTTGCCTGCCTGAGCTATGCCAAGAGCATCCAGGACTTGGGTGTCTCGATGCAGACGGCTCGGATTAAGGATATCTGGCTTCTGTGGAATAAGGTGGATCGCCGAGTGCGCAATACGCTTGTCACGCATTACACGCAGCATATCCAGGAGGAGGGGCTTACGCTCGTTCCCTTCCCGATTTATATGGCACATCGCTTCTCGCATGAGCTGTCGATGTACGGGGCGCGTGGGGTCTTCCGCTCAACTTACCTCCCGCCTAACAAAGCCCTTCGATCGGGGACGAACATCGATGAACTAGCAGGGTGGCTTCTCAGTGCCCTCCAGCTCCCCACACCGACGACCGATGGCGACGATTGAAGAGAAGCGCCGTCGCTTGGATGCTAAGCTCCAAGAGATGGCAGAGGATGGAGTGCTCCAAGGTCCTTCGTCCGCTACAGCGGACTTTGATCCCATAGATGAGGAGCGAAGTGTGCCAGAGAAGACGGTGCTACCGGCGCCTCCGATGCAAGTAGCAGCTTTAAGACCTTTAGAGGAGGTCTCCACGATCGAGGAATACCGTGCGAGGTACTTTTGTCCCCTTGCGTATCCGTGAGAAGACCTCCTTTACGATGAATGCCGAGACCTGGAGATCCTCCGCAGTGTCTTGCAAGACCTCCATGAGCGTGTGTCTATGGTGAGCTATATCGACAACATCATCCGTGAGCACCTCAGAGCCCACCGCGAGCTCCTCAACCAAGCCAGTGCTAAGCAACGGCGTAAAAACGACGATCCCTTATGATGACAACGATACTGCTCTGTGTGCTCCTGTTGCTGGGCATCGTGTGGCTTACCCTTGGTATCGCCTACAGCTACGAGTGCTGGAGGAGCTTATCCCGCCAAAGGATAGGCCAGCGACAAGAGCCCCAGCAGCGTGTGGAAGAAGCACACGAGCTGGTTGCTAGAGTAAGGGCTTGACTACCCATGTTATCCCTTCCTTTCCCGTGTCTTCTGTGGCCGAAGAATCGAAGCTGAATGCGCCTACTTTTTGCGGAGCAAAGCGCTGAGGAGGAAGGCGAAGAACCGGTCACGATGTCGAACGTCGAAGCTGAGCGCCTAGAAGATGAAGAGCTGGATGTGGACTACATAATGGAGGTGATCGATGAGGAGGAAGTCCTTCGAGAGGAGCTGGAGTGGGAAGCTGATAGCAGCGCTGAGCTCACTTCTACGAGCGTTCTTTCCCGTGACCTCCTTCGCCTAAGTCAGTGGAGCCAGAAGGATGATCTTCTTGATGAAGAAGCACCCGATACGGTCTCCTCGTCGCTCCAAAGTCTTCGGGGGACTGACCTCCTAGCGCAGTATCAAGCGGAGCTCCTAAGGCAGGAAGCTGTACACAAGAAGCTCCTTCAGGCTATCCGAGAGGCGGAGTCTGAGACGGAAGAGGACGCACCGCTTCCTCCAAGTCAAAAATACCAGAGCTGACATGCAAGGGCTCGACTATTACCTGTGATTCCCGTATAGCAATCATTCATGATCCTAGAATATGAACACAAAGAAACTTTCTCTCCTGCTACTTGCCATCTTCCTTACACCCGTCGTAGCGGATGCCCAAGGCAATGGTATGGCAGGTATCAACGAAGCGACCAAGATGGTGACGAGCTACTTTGATCCAGGCACGAAACTGATCTATGCCATCGGAGCTGTGGTAGGGCTCATCGGGGGCATCAAGGTCTACAACAAGTTCTCCTCGGGTGACCCAGATACGAGTAAGACAGCGGCCTCTTGGTTTGGTGCCTGTATCTTCCTCATCGTGGCGGCTACGATCCTGCGTTCCTTCTTCTTGTAGGCCATGGCCAGCTGGGAAATCAATAAAGGCGTAGGACGCACGGTGGAGTTTAAGGGGCTGAAAGCGCAGTACCTCTTCTTCTTTGCAGGAGGCTTGCTGGCGACCTTCATCGTGGTGGTCGTGCTCTACCTCCTTGGCGTCAGTCAGCTGCTCTGCCTCGGCATAGGCGTATTGGGTGCCTCACTTCTGGTGTGGCAAACCTTCTCTATGAACCGCAAGTATGGTGAGCATGGACTGATGAAGCGGGGGCCCTACGCTCTCATCCCCGTTACTTAGCTAATCGCCGTAGCGTCCTACACTTATTCCACCAGCTCAAATCATCCAGAAGATGAGACACAAGAGCAAGACCTGTAGCTTGGAGGCCAAGTTCCCTCTGCTTGCTATTGAGCAAGGTTGCTTGATCAGTAAGGATGCCGATATCACGGTAGCCTTTCGGGTGGAGCTACCCTGAGCTCTTCACCGTGACCTCGGCGGAGTATGAAGCGATACACTCGGCATGGCATAAGGCCATCAAGGTGCTTCCTAACTTCAGCATCGTACATAAGCAAGACTGGTTCATCAGCGAGGAGTATCAGGGTAGGCTCTCAGAGGAGAGCTTAGCTTTCTCGCACGCTCCTCGGAGCGCCACTTCAATGAGCGTCCTTATCTCAAGCACTCGGTCTATCTCTTCCTAACGAAGAGTAATAGAAAACGTATGGCTCAGCAGAGCAACTTCTCTGTGCTCTGCCGAGGGCGTCTTGTCCCGAAGGAGATCGAAGATAAAGAAGCCGTCATTAAGTTCATGGAGGCGGTGGACCAGTTTGAGCGCATCATCAATGACACGCTGCTCCTTCGTCTGGAGCGTATGACGGAGGATGAGCTTGTGGGGACGGAAGACACTCCTGGGCTTTTTAGATCGCTACTTCAGCCTCTCGGAGGAGGGGCATGCTTCGCTTGAAGATATTCAGCTCGGAGCGGACCTTGTCCGTATCGGGGATCACCGACTTTGCTTGCATACGCTTAGTGATACGGAGGATCTTCCGACGCGTGTCAGTACCGATGGCCGCTATGAGCGGCTATCCACTGATCGCAGTGACTGTCGTCTGAGCTTTGCCTCGCCTGTGGGCTTGCTCCTTTCCTGCAACCATATCTACAATCAGTACCTCTTCATTGAGGATAGTGATGCAACCCTTGAGCGCTTTGAGAAGCAGGCGAGAAACATGCACTCTTTGGCACGCTATAGTCGAAGCAATCAGATCAACGAGGAGTGGATACAGGAGTACCTCAATATAGCCCACTCTCAGGGCTTGACCTCCATTCGTGCCCACTTCAATGTGCTAGCGTGGAGCAGTGAGGCGGATCAGCTCCGCCAGATCAAGAACGATGTTGGCTCCGCTTTGGCTCTGATGGAGTGTAAGCCACGGCACAATACCATCGATACGGCGACGCTCTATTGGGCAGGCATTCCAGGGAATGCTGCAGACTTCCCCTCAGAGGAGAGTTTCTACACCTTCATCGAGCCAGCCCTTTGCTTCTTCACGGCCGAGACGAACTATAAGGATTCGCTCTCTCCCTTTGGTATCAAGATGGCTGACCGCCTGTCTGGGAAGCCAATTCATCTAGATATCTCTGACCTTCCGATGAAGAAGGGCATCATCACCAACCGCAATAAATTCATCCTTGGTCCCTCGGGTAGTGGCAAGAGCTTTTTCACGAATCACATGGTGCGGCAGTACTATGAGCAGGGCGCACATGTCTTGCTCGTTGATACGGGTAACTCGTACCAAGGCTTATGCGAACTCATACACCGCAAGACCAAGGGGGATGATGGGGTGTACTTCACTTACTCGGATGAGCGGCCCATCTCTTTCAATCCATTCTACACCGATGACTATGTCTTCGATGTAGAGAAGCGCGAGAGCATCTGTACGCTACTGCTTACCCTTTGGAAGTCTTCTGAGGAGCGGATTACTAAGACGGAGGCAGGTGAATTAGGCTCGGCGGTCAATGCCTATATCGAGCTTCTGAAGGCTGATCATCGTGTTGTACCCTGCTTCAACACCTTCTATGAGTACTTGAGAGATGTATATCGAGAGGATATGAAGCAGCGGGAGATCCAGGTCACGCTCTCAGACTTCAATATCAATAACCTGCTTACGACGCTTAAGCAGTACTACCGAGGAGGGCGCTATGACTTCCTGCTGAACTCGGATAAGAATATCGATCTCTTGTCTAAGCGCTTCATCGTCTTTTGAGATTGACCAGGTGAAGGACAACAAAGATCTCTTCCCTGTGGTGACCATCATCATTATGGAAGCCTTCATCAATAAGATGCGTCGCTTGAAGGGTATTCGCAAGATGATCCTCATCGAGGAGGCATGGAAGGCGATTGCTTCGGCCAATATGGCGGACTACATCAAGTACCTCTACAAGACGGTGCGCAAGTACTTTGGTGAGGCTATTGTCGTGACGCAGGAGGTGGACGACATCATTCAGTCGCCAATCGTCAAGGAGAGTATCATCAACAACTCGGACTGTAAGATCCTCTTGGATCAGCGCAAGTACATGACCAAGTTCGATGGCATACAGGCGATGCTTGGCTTATCGGACAAGGAGAAGAGCCAAATCCTTTCCATCAATCAGAGTAATGATCCCCAGCGCCTCTACAAGGAGGTCTGGATTGGTTTAGGAGGGATGCAGTCGGCTGTCTATGCCACGGAGGTTTCCCTAGAGGAGTACCTCACCTATACAACTGAGGAGACCGAGAAGCTGGAGGTGCTCCAGCGGGCCGAGCGTCTTGGGGGCGATATTGAGGGTGCGATACGCCTCCTTGCTCAAGAAAAACGGCAGAAGAAATAACCAGCTAAAACAACAGAAACAATGAAGAAGTACCTTTTTATGGCTCTCTTCGGATGGAGCCTTTTTCACGCTACGAGCCCATGCTCAGTGGGTGGTGAGTGATCCCATGAACTTTGCTGGCAATATTGCTAATACAGTCAAAGAGATTGCCACGGCGGGTAAGACCGTCAAGAATACGTTGTCTGGCTTCAAAGAGATTGAGAAGCTCTACAATGACACGAAGAAGTACTACGATGCCCTGAAGAAGGTCAATAATCTGATCGGGGATGCCTATAAGGTCAAGGAGTGTGTCTTGATGGTAGGTGAGATCTCAGAGATCTATGTCAAGTCCTACAAGCGCATGCTACAGGATAAGAACTTCAGACCCTCCGAGCTGGCTGCCATCGCCTCCGGCTACACGAAGCTTCTGGAGCAAAGCGGGGAGAGCCTCAAGGAACTCAAGTCTGTCGCAGGGAGCAATGTCTTCTCGATGAATGACAGTGAACGTATGCAGATGATCGATCGCATCTATACGACGCTCCGAGAGTATCGTTCGCTCGTGTCATACTACACACAGAAGAACATCTCGGTCAGCTATGTGCGTGCCCGAGCTAAGGGGGATCTCTCAGCTGTTCGTAGTCTGTATGGCAGTGATGTAAGTCGTTACTGGTAGGGAAGGGGCTTATGGACTTTACGAGTTTGCACGAGCTGCTCCGCTCGACCTATCAGGAGATGCTACCCCTGGCAGGCGAGATGACGGGGATTGCTAAAGGTGTTGCTGGCCTGGGTGCTCTCTTCTATATGGCCCTTCGAGTATGGTCCTCTCTTGCTCGCGCAGAGCCTGTGGATGTCTATCCTCTCCTTCGTCCCTTTGTCCTTGGCTTCTGCATCATGTTCTTCCCTACGGTGGTTCTTGGGACGATGAATACCGTTCTATCTCCCATCGTGCAGGGAACGGAGTCTATGGTCCATAAGCAGGAGGGGACGCTTGCCGAGCTTACGGCCAAGCGAGATAAGCTCAAGGAAGAAGCCTATCTCCGTAATCCTGAGACTGCTTACCTGGTCTCCAATGAGAAGTTCGATCAGAAGATCGAGGAGATGGGGAATTATCGGGCCCGAGGATGCCATCACTATCGCGGGGATGTATGCTGAGCGCGCAGCGTATCAGACGAAGCAGTGGTTTATGAACCTGATTCATGATCTGATGGAGCTCCTTTTTCATGCCGCCGGCTTGATCATCGATACGCTACGCACCTTCATCTTGATCGTCCTCTCCATCCTGGGTCCTGTGGTCTTCGGTATCGCTGTGTGGGATGGCTTGTCGGGCTCTTTGACGGCGTGGTTCTCTCGCTACATCTCGGTGTATCTCTGGCTGCCCGTCAGTTCCATCCTTACGGCTCTGCTTACGAAGATCCAGGTCTTGATGATCCAGAAGGACATCTCCGCCCTGAGCGATCCCAACTACCTGCCTGACTCAGGCTCGTGGTATTACATCGTCTTCTTCCTCATTGGCATTGTGGGCTACTTCTGTGTACCTACGGTTGCTGGGTGGATCATTGAAGCCGGAGGCGGTATCGGCTCCTATGGGCGCAATGTCAATCAGGTGGCTCAGCGTGGGATGCAGGGGGCTTATGCTGGAGGTAAGGCCGCGGCTGCAGGAGCAGGTGCCAGCATAGGCAACCTTGGTGGCCGCATCAAGGGTGCTTTAATCAAAGGCTAGTAACACCAGAGAGAAGTATACACTATGGAATTTCAATCATTAAAGAATATCGAGACGGCATTCCGTCAGATCCGTCTCTACCTCCTCCTCTTTGCCTTGCTCTGTGCTGGAGTCTGTGGCTATGCCCTCTATAGTTCCTACCGCTTTGCCGAAAGGCAGCGTGAGAAGATCTATGTCTTAGATCAAGGTAAGAGTCTGATGCTGGCGCTTAGCCAAGATGCCTCGCGTAATCGCCCTGTGGAGGCTAGGGGAGCATGTCCGTCGCTTTCATGAGCTCTTCTTCAGTATCGCCCCCGATAAGGATGCTATCGAGGAGAATATGTCTCGTGCCTTTGCTCTCTGTGATAAGTCAGCCTTCGATTATTACAAGGACCTAGCGGAGCAGGGCTACTACAACAGGGCGATCTCGGGCAATGTCAATCAGCGTATTGTGATCGACTCGATCCACTGCAACTTTGAGAGCTATCCTTATGAGGTGACGACCTACGCCAGGCAGTTCATCTTAAGGCAGAGTAATGTCACCGAGCGAAGCCTGGTGACGAGCTGTACGCTACAGAACTCTGTCCGCTCGGATGATAACCCACAGGGCTTTCTGATGGAGCACTTCCTTGTACGTGAGAACCAAGATCTGCGGAGCTATAAACGCTAAGACCATGTCTACTCGCTTTTCCCTCTATCGCTACTATCTCGGGGTGCACTACTGGCTTCGGGCTTACTGTGATCGGCTTAGTCCTAAGGCTCGTCGATATGTGGTCTACGGTATCAGTGTGCTCTACCTAGCCTGCTCCCTTACTATGATAGCCCAGGTGCTCTTCCCTCGGAAGGCGGCACAGCAGCCTCCTATCCCTGAGTATCAGCATCTGGATGTCCCTCTCCGTCCTTCTCGGCTGGATAGCCTCGGGCGTGAACTCTCGAAAATTACTCATCAAACGATAGCACACTATGGATAAGAAACAGCAAGAACAGCTCCGCAAAGGGCTCGTCTTTGGAGGGCTGGGGCTCATCTGCGCCCTCTCCCTTTGGTTCATCTTTGCTCCCTCGGATAAGGATAAAGCCGCAGAGCAAGAGGGTCTCAATAAGGATATCCCTGAGGGCAACAGTGCGCCAGCTCACCGATAACAAGCTCAAGAGCTATGAGCTGGGCGACAAGTCGGCTTCAGAGAGTGAGACGCAAGCTGAGATTGGGCGCCTCTCGGATTACTTTGCAGAGGAACCCACCTCCCTTGATGCACAAGGGCAGGGGCAGCCATCCTCAACGAAGATTGAGGGCTCCCTTCAGCGCTATGAGGAGAATAAGCGCCTCTTGAGCTCCTTCTATGCCACGGATCCTAATGCCGAAGAGCGTGAAGCTTTGCGAGCAGAGAACGAAGATCTCCGTGAAGCTCTACGTAGGAAAGAGAGCGAAGCGGATGATGAGGAGGAAAAGCAGCTCCGCCTGATGGAGCGAAGCTATCAGATGGCCTCAAAATACCTACCCAAGGGCGGGGAGCTTCCAGCTAAAGCCTTTCTTCGAGCAGAAGAGCGCACTCTCGTAGAGCCAGAGGCAGGGGAGCGCTCTTCAAGAGCCAAGGATGGAGGTCCTTGCAGAGCAAAAAGCACATGGTCTCTAGCCTAGCTCAGCCCATGGCCGATTCGACCTTCATGCAAGAGTACGGGAGCAAGGAGCGTCATCTAGGCTTTCACTCGGCGCTTGCTCAGCCCTCTTCCGTCCAGCGCAACACGCTACCCGTGGTGGTCGATCATACGACGACACTACGGGAGGGAGACTATGTGACCTTGCGCCTCTTAGAGTCCGCCCATATCGGCGAGCTACGTATCCCAGGACAGAGCTTGCTGATAGCTCAAGCTAAGCTCGGAGGGAATCGCCTGCAGCTCCTCGTTAAGAGCATCGAGATCGGTGGGCGGATTATCCCCGTCAAGCTCTCGGCCTATGATCTTGATGGGCAGGAGGGGATCTATATCCCGGGGCAGAGCAGGTCTCTGCCCTGAAGGAGGTAGGGGCGAACATAGGGGGCTCGGTAGGCACTTCCTTCACCTTTGCGAGCTCGGCAAAAGATCAGATCATCTCCGAGGCAGCTCGTGGCGTGATGCAGGGGTGCAAGCCAGCTCCTTCAGAAGAAGCTCCGTACTCTTCAAGTTACCCTCAAAGGTGGCTATCGTCTCTTTTTAGTTTCCAGTAAGTAAACAGCAAAAAGCACTATAACAATGAAGCAATGGATTCTTTCCGCCCTGCTCTTCGGGGCGAGTATGACTACCGCCCTTGCTCAGACTGCAACAGATAGTCTGAGAGCTCAGACAGGGCTATCGTCCCCTTTCCACGGGCGATCTCTATCAAGGGATGAGTAAGACCATCCCCACGGGGCGTGTGGTCTTGCCCTATGGTCTTGAGGTCACCTTTGACAAGACCTCGCACCTGATCTTTTCCCCTCCGCTATCCGCTACGTAGATCTCGGGAGCAACAAGCTCATCGCAGGGAAAGCGGAGGATGCGGAGAACGTCCTGCGTGTCAAGGCCGCCGTGCGTGACTTTGAGACGGAGACGAACATGAGTGTCATCTGTGAGGATGGCTCCTTCTATGCCTTCAATGTGAAGTATGCCGAAGAGCCCGAGAAGCTCAGTATCGAGATGGCCGACTTCTTGTCAAGCACGGAGGGTAGGCTACCGAGCAATCGTGCCGACATCTACTTCAAGGAGCTGGGGAGTGAGTCGCCCATCTTGGTAAAGTTGATGATGAAGACCATCCATCAGAATGATGAGCGGACGGTCAAACACATCGGGGTGCGCCAGTTTGGGATCCGCTTCCTCCTTCGTGGCCTCTATGCACACAACGGCTTACTCTACCTACATACCCGCATCAACAATGAGACGAACCTTCCTTACTCGGTGGACTTCATCAGCTTCAAGGTCGTCGATAAGAAGGTGGCTCGACGTACGGCCATCCAGGAGCAGGTTCTGCAACCGCTACGAGCCTACCACGAGGTGACTCGGGTGCGAGCGGAAGGATGCGAGCGCACGATCTTCGTGCTCGAGCAGTTTACCCTCTCGGAGGACAAACAGCTTGAGGTAAGGCTTTTTACGAACGAGGGTGGCGGACGCACGCTTGCCTTCTACCTCGATGAGGAAGACCTTCTTCTTGCCAGAAAGATTGACAACCTTAAGCTCAAGTGGTAAGCCCTATGAAGAAGTTGTGTTTACTCCTCGCTTGTGCTCTCTGTGGATTCATCTCTGCAAACGCGCAGCGTCTCATCCCCAGACAACAAGGGATTGAGATCATCGCGTCCGTGCCACTTATCAAAGGGGAGAAGGTATTTAGCAAAGAGCAGTGGGGTGTTGGCGTATCGCTTACGAAGTGTCTCAAGCGAGCTAGCTATGCCTTCCTCTTGGCTGAATACGAAGAGCAGCGACTCGCGTATCGTGACTATAAAGTTCCGATGCGTGATGTGCTTCTACAAGTGGGCTATATGCAGCCTATTCTCTCGGATAGGGGCAAGAACATCTTTACCTACCTAGGGCTCTCCGCTCTCGGGGGGCTATGAGGAAGTCAATGAGGGGCAGATGCTCCTTCCTGATGGGGCGACGCTTCTTGACCGCTCACGTCTCGTCTATGGTGGGGCGGTGTATATCTCCATTGAGTGCTTCCTTTCGGATAGGCTGCTCCTCGTCCTCAAGGGCCCAGGGGCGACTGCTCCTGAGCTCTGATCTGCATCGCTTTCGTCCCGCCCTTGCCTTGGGACTGCGCTTTAACCTATAGACAGAAGACGAACAATGAAAAAGAAACTTGTGAATATGCTGTGGGCTGTGGGGCTACTTACCGTAGTGAGCCTTTGTCTCCCTGCTTGTGACCGCGAGCTGGAGGTACAGCAAGCTTATGACTTCACGCTGGAGACGATGCCCGTCCAGAAGGACCTCCGCAGGGGCGAAACGGCTGAGATACGATGCTCCCTCAAACGAGCTGGTCGCTTTTGCTGGAGCCCGCTATACCCTTCGCTACTTCCAAAGCGAGGGTAAGGGGATGCTGAGGCTAGATAGAGGCGCAGCACTCAAGCTTAATGACCGATATCCCTGGTGAGGGAGGAATTTCGCCTGTACTACACCTCGCAGTCAACTGATCGACAGACCATCGACGTATACATAGAGGACAACTTCGGCAAGGTGCAACAGCTGACCTTCGCTTTCAACAATAAGAAGGTAGAGGACGATAAATATCCACTGATAGATAGAAGTATTAGATATGTGACAAGGTGAAAATGAGTGAAGTACTGTATCTTTGCCATTGCAAAGAAATAGGCTTATTATGAGTTTAGATATCGACTCCCTTAAGAAGATTGTGAAGAGCTTAGACGCTTTCATATCCGAATATCAAGATAAAGTGTCAGAGCAAAAATGCAGACTCTGTTATCAAAGACTTTCAACAAAACTGGAAAGAGGTCATTCCATATCGTTATCTTGATGATCCCGCTGAAGAGCCTTTAGGTGTGAAGTATGGTAGAGCTTTTACTCCTTTTATTCTGCGGCTGTCTGTCATTTAGATAAGGTCTCAGATAGAGACATTAATATTATGTCAACATATATAGAGGAGTTTAATAAGTGCGATGAAACAAAAATATTGTTTCTCTTTGAAAGCTTCTCTATTTGGAAATTTAGGCCTATGTTGGCATCGACTTGATGAAGAAGAAAAAAAGCGATTATTGCTTTTAAGAACCATCTATACTATCTGTTGCTACCAAGTTCTCATACATCATATAGTCTTATCGCCTACAAATATAGACCCTATACTGATTTCCTTATCAAATCATTGGAAGACGAAACGATTGGATTAACCTCTCCGATCACTTTTAATGATCCTTTTGATTGTCCCATAATAGAGTTGCTTAACAATGATGACAAAGTATCGGGTCTAATTAGACAAGCATATAATGATTGTTTGAAAAATAGCATGCTTTTTCTTCTAACTTTAAACTACCATATCCTGACCATGAAAACGGTGAGGTAATACAGGAGGAGAAGCAGAAAGGAGGTATGCCAGAGTATTGTAACGAGCTAATGTGGGCTCATTATGCCAATTGTCACCAAGGAGTCTGCATTAAATATCATTTTCCGTGCTCATTAACTCAACCGGATAGAGGGAAAGACGGAGTTCTATGTTATTTTAAGGATGTAAGTTACTCAAGTCAAGACTTGCTTCAGTATTCGGAAAGAGATTCGATTAATTTATACGATGCATTCTTTTTGAAAGGAGAGAAATGGAAGTATGAAAAATGAGTTGCGTTTTCTCTACTTTGATATAGAAGGAGACATGGGTTTCATTCGATTTCTGCCAAAAAAACTGTATTGAGGCGGTATATTTTGGGTTGAAATGCCCTCAAGATCATAGGGATAAAGTGAGAGAAATTCTAAAAAGATAGGATTCATGAAAAAAATAGATCTGGACGGGAGCAGAACCCGGTATCCTATTAAATTCTATGAAATGGTTATAGATAAACAACATTTTGGTCAAGTAGAAAGCAAGAGAATTGCCCCCTTTTTAGGAAGCAAAAAATTATCGATAATAAAAAAAGGATTTGTCTTTTTCTTAGGCGAATTTTTGAGCTGTATCGTCAGGTGAACCCTAAGTGGTCCTTCCTGTGACTTTCTTTTGGCTCCTTTTTCTTTGAGGTGCCAGCTCGGTTTAAAGACAAGAAAAAGAAGTCCCAAAGTGATTTGTTTAATCGCTTCGGGGCTTTTGTTTTTAGGGACAGGTTTTTAGGCTATACGGCTTTGTATCTGTTTCATGTTCTGATTCAGGAGTTCAATGATGCGCTCGTGATACTCGGTATTTTTGATTCATCAAGCCTCGGCACTGCAGGACTTCCATTGTTTCTAAGGACAGCTCGATGGTCTCTATCCGCTTGCCGGCAATAGAGGCAGAGAGAATGAGGCTCTTCTCCTTGAGGTGATACTCATTGGTGAATACGCAATGGTGTAGAGCTTGTCCTTCCTCTATATACTCCTGTACGCTCTCCAGCACTCGGATTTGGATGGTGCCATCAGTGAAGGTAATTCCAAAGAACAGGGGCTTTGAGTTTTTTTGAAATCGCGCTTCATCCTCCAGCGCCTTCTGTCGTTTATGCTCTTCTTGTTCTCTCTCTTGTCGGGCCCGCAACTTTCGGAGGATCTCATTGTGGGCTTGCTGTAGAGTCCTCGGGGCAAACGTAGTAGGGCGTTGTGCGTATCTCGCTCAAGCCTTATGAGCATGTCAATGTAGTCGCACCATAGGGGCGATGTCTGTAATGTCATAGCTCCCTTCGGAGTGTGATTTTTGTAGGCTGGCCAATAGGCTTCCCAATTCTTTGGGCGGCTGAGGAAGTAGCGTAGATGCTCGGTGCGTCCAGCTTTCAGTATGGTCTCAGCTCTGCTGTCCGTGAGGAGGGCTGGGATAAGGCTCGTAGGGAGCGATGTCATAGCACTTGCCTTCAAAGCCATTCCTCTTTAGGGGTATCGCTTAGCTTAACCTTAGGGCATAGAGGGCAACGTGCAACGAAGCGATAGGCTTCGCTGTCACGACGAATAGCCATAGGCGAATAGTAGGCAAAGCTATCTATATAATGCCCCATCGTTCGCTGTACGGCGACAATAGACTGCCTGCCACACTCATCCCACCAATACTGACCAATCTCCATAACGGAGGAGCTGGCTTGGTAGCCTTTCTCCATACCCGCAATAAGCAAGTACATACGTAAGACTTGATACCCTCCCGAAGTAGTCAGTACTGTGAAATACTGCCGTTGCTTTAACTTCCTCGCCCTTGTCGTTATGACCTCTAAGCCTGCTCCACACTGGGGGCAGGTGCAATGCTCGGTAGGCTCAATCATTTGCCACGAATGCCCACAATCCATACAAGTGGATTTGCCCTTGGGTAGGCGATAGGCATAGTGCTCAATGCACTCACGGAATGCCCACTGCGTCTGTGTCTTCGTTATCGGGCGGAGGTACTTACTTTGAGCGAGGACGGCTTGCTCAAACTTGTTTCTCGGTTTCATAGGCTACATATCAAATAGAGAGGCTTGGCGTGCTTGCTCGCTGTCGGTACTTGTCTTGGATTTTCACTCGCTTCGGCTCTTGCAACCTGCTTAGCTCCTGGGCTTGATACTGCTGTATCGCTTGCTTTCGGGCTTCGGCTTTCTCTCCTTCGGAGAGGACTATGGTATGATTGACGACCACATGGCAGGGCGACAGGGCTACCCACTTCTAAATCGTCCTCATCATAGTAGTGTATCGCCATAGAGTAGATTTCATCGTCCTCAAAGCCGTTGCAACCACTCTGTTGTACCTGCCTTTAGGGATGTAGGGTGATGCAGTCCTCAATGTTCTTATGTGGCTTCATAAGTTTGGGGAGCAAACAGAGGGTCTGTAGCTGCTCGTAGGTTGAGGTACTCAGATATGGTACGGGTGAATTGTTCTGTTCCGTTCATTGTCGTTAGTATTTAGGGATTTCTACAATCTGGTTGATACGTCCATAAAGGTGCTTACGTAGGCTGGTGCGGTCAGGGGCATAGTATTCTGCCCATTGTCCGTATTGCTTGACCAAGTACTTTTTCAGCACATCGAAGAAGTCAAAGCGGTAGCCCATCACGGGTATGGCGGTGCGGAAGTAGGTGTTGCTGTTCACGGCTTCGCATAGCCAATCCTTTTCCTCTCGGCTCATTGTCCCGCCACGATTGAGTTTCACACGCAGGAGGTAGGCTTTACAGGCACAGAGGGTTTCCAAGGGCTGCACCTCCCACTGCACGAACTTACTCGCCACTGCACGCTCACAGGCTCCATTCCCCGAGTTTATGCGGTAATGAGAGGAGGAGCTATCTCCTTTTCCTTTCATCGAAGGTGTGGTATTTACGTTCTGCTTATCCATAGTGACATTTTTTTTATGCGTCCAACGATCGGAGTATGCTGATTCCTTTTTCGAGCAAGATAGAGGTAGCGGGGCGATGGTGGACACAAGGTTTGGGAGGAAAATACGACCTGGAGCCCTCGGGGCGGAAGTGTGGAGATTTTCCCTGCCAACCGCAGGCACCGACCTTGGGGTAGCCCAAGCCCCGTCCTACCTTTGCGAGGGAAAAGAAACAGCATCCGTCGCTTGGGCATCAAGTGGAGCGGCTGGATGAGAAGCAGAAGTGCAAAAGCCTATAAGTAGAAAGTAAAAAGGTGGCTAGCTCCTGAGAGCCAGCCACCCGCCTATAGTATGAGGGAATCATCCTTGCTAAAGGATGCAGATCAGGATCGCCACGAAGATGGCTAGCCATAAGAGATAGCCGAGGATGGTGAAGGTGATTTGTAGGATGGTCCGTACTACGAAGCGTAGCAGGAGGAAGCCCGCGATGATGGCTACAATCGTCACGACCTGTGGAGTGACGACTCTTGAGATGAGGTAGACGGCAGCTACAACAAGTGTCAGTAGAAGTGCCAGCTCAATGATACGTCGCCAGTCAACGGAACGGGAAGGAGACACCTGCCCCTTCGTCTGCTTGTCGGGAGAGGCCTTACCCCTGATGAAGACGGGGCTGTGCGGATCGTGATTCATTGCTTGAGTATTCATATCTGGGGGCATTCTTGAGTTTCAAGAGTAGGGACAAGATGCTTCGCGACACAAAGAACAAGGGTGCTTGCCTCTTGACGTGTGGAGCGGGGCGTATATCTTGGCTCTTGACACTCGAATGTCCCCAGTGGGATCTTACTCTTGAACGTATATCTCAGCCTTGTCCACGATGGGCAAGTGATTCTCCTCAATGAGCAGGACGATGGTACCCTGTCAGCTCGGTGTAGAGTAGCTCATACTCACGACTTCCGTCAAAAATCATCGCGGAGATCATACTTTGAAAAAGACCGCTTGAATGGACTTGTTGCCCAGGAGGATGGGGGCGAGCCTATGGGGGAGGGGCTCGGGAAGCTCTTCGGAGAACTCCTGCTCAAGGATGGAGACGAGGGTGTCATACTTGGAGAAGTGGAGTCCCTGATAGAGGATCTCGCTGGCCATTGCCTCCGCCTCGAGGTGCGAGAAGCCTTGGGCTACGCTATCGCAGTAGGAGGAGAGGGCTAGGGTCAGCACGTGCTCCGATGAAGGCGCTGTCGGCCATTAGCTCGGGATGATGGTCTCTGAGGTAGCCTTCCAGCTTGAGTCGGAAGTAGGAAAGCTCTTTCTTAGTCTGATTCATAATGGGGCTTTTTGTTAGGGGAGAGAATAGGCTTAGAGGCCCATGGCTTCGTTGAACTTATCGAGCTTACCTGCGAGCTGCTCCATATCGTGCTCGATCTTCTTACTTGTGATGCGGGCATAGATCTGCGTGGTCTTGATGTTGGTATGCCCCAGCATCTTTGAGACGCTCTCCATCGGTACACCTTTGCTGAGCGACATCGTCGCAAAGGTGTGGCGAGCTAGATGGAAGGTAAGCCGCTTTTGTACGCCACACACGTCAGCGATTTCCTTGAGGTAGGCATTCATCTTCTGGTTGGAGAGAATGGGGAAAAAGCTTCCCGTCTTTGGAAGTTGTACTAGGGCTATACTTCTCGATGATGGCCTTGGGGATGTCCAGGAGGAGGATATTACTCTCTACGTTTTGTCTTCTTCCGTCGTGTCATGATCCATGCCTTTCCATTCATAGTGACGAGGTGTTCTCTTCTGAGGTTTGCGACATCAATATAGGCAAGTCCCGTGAAGCAGGAGAAGAGAAAGAGGTCACGGACGAGTGCGAGGCGAGGGATGGTCAGCTCCTTGTTGGCTATCTTCAGGATCTCTTCGTCGGTGAGGAAGCCTCTGTCTACAGGGGTGAGGTGGAAGTGGTGATCGCGAAAAAGGATCTTGGAGGAGATAGCCCCGCTTTAGGGGCATAGATAGTGACGGTCTTCAAGGTCTTCATCTTCTTGACAGCGGTATTGTAGGCACACAGAGCCACTGTCGTGAGGTATAGCTCGAAGTCCTGGATGATGGCAGGTGTGAACTCCATCAGTCCGATGTCCTTACGCTTATACCTGTGTACTAGGAACTCGAAGAAGTGCTTACGCAAGACGCTGTACTTCTGCAAGCTCTCCTTGCTGATGGTGTGCTCCCACGCGCTGACGGATGTCATCGATGAACTTGTCAAAGACAGGGAGAAAGCTACTGAACTCTTGGATTTGTCCGAGGTAGGCGGAGCGGAGCTTGTCCAGCGAGATCGTTTGGTCGTCTTGGTACTTGTGGTAGAGGGAGTGGAGGTTGGCTGAGATGGCATCTAGACTAGCATTGACAGCGAGAGCTTCTGAGGAGCGCCCCTTCTGCCGGCTGGTCCTATTGTTCCACTGTGCCTTGTCTACGAAGATCTTCGTGGAGCCAAGATTGCTCATTGTTCCTCCGAGGAAGATGCGTAGCATGACGGGCGACTTACCTTCTTTGTTCTCATAGTTAGAGCGTAGGTAGAAGGACACCTTGAACGATTGTCTCATAATGCATCATTCGTTAGTGTAGCACGTGCTACAAAAGTTACTTACTTACACATTGAATGAGAGTACGTTGCTGCCTTCAATTAGCCCTTCATTTAGCCGTCACTGCTACACTAATTGCTACGTCTAATTTTGTGTAGCAGTTTCTGTAGCAGAATTTGACCGATTGATGACTATTAGACCCTGGGGGTAAGTCGTCAAGTCTATAGACCGCATACAAAGAAAAAAATCGTTGTAAGACCATGTCCTACAACGATTTCCTCTTGTTTTTGAAGGCTTCTGTGACGACCATTTTGCAGTCAATCGCTCATGCTATATACTGCGGAGAGGGCGGGATATGAACGCATCCCACCTATGTTGTTGTATGACAGGGTTCTATCTAATCTAGTCAAGCGGGGAGTGTAGCAAAAGTGTAGCAGTTTTCTGACTGACTCTTGACTACTCTTCTGAATGGCTATTGAAAGTAAAACATCTCTTTTTTCGGTTGACAAAGGTACAGAAAAACGAACGATAAGCAAAGCTTCTCTTTTATAGGTGTTTACGCATGTCCCTTGCTACAAGTCTGGTGCACGGTGCAAGCCCTATATATATGGGGCTTGCACCGTGCACCAGTGTCACCTGTGTGGCTGGGCAAAATAAAGTGCTCTCTTGATGGAAACCCTTTCCTATCTCTATCTTATATCAGCCCCATTGCAGCCCGGAAAGACATCTATGTTGCATCTGATGCAAGACCTCTTGCATTGGGCGCATAAACTTGCACGAAACGGGTTGGTTGAGCTCGGATGCGTTTATAACTTTGAGTATATGGAAAAAACTACTTGAGCTCCTGAGAGCTACTCGCCTGAAGAATGGAATTTCGCAAGACTATCTTGCTGTAAAGCTGGGAGTTTCCTCAAGCTCTGTCTCGCGCTGGGAATCTAAAGGGTAACTTCCCCAGTGTCGATAAGCTCTTTGAGTATGCAGAGCTTTTGGGGTTTACTCTTCAAGAGGTTCTTGCACTCAGTGCAAATGCTCCAGTTGAAGTCCCCAAGCCAGTGGGTAAGATTGAGATCTCTGCCTATGATAAAGCAACTTTCAAACGCCTTGTTGCACAACTACTCGAGGAGGGGGATGGTAACATTGAATTTGTCACAACACATCTGAAGTGATGGAAGTAATCTCTATGGAAAGCAGTGTCTATCAGGATTTGGTAGACCGCCTCAATCGAATTGAGCAGTATGTTGAGCGTACCACGCACCTACTTCAAGATATTGATGATGAGCTCGAGATGTCCACTAAGGATCTCATAGAGACGTTGAATGTCTCGGAGTCGACCCTGTATCGTTGGCGCAAGAAGAACCTAGTTCGCTTTCGCTATACGGAGAGTGGCGATGTACGCTACTTCTATAAGTCTCTGCTTATCTGCGCTCGCTGTAACCGCTTGCGTATCTCAGGGTATGCGTAATGATGAGCTTTTTGGATCGTCTTTTGCGCTACAAGGATAAGCTCATCCTCTCGAGTTGTCTCGCGTCAGAACGATAATCCCCATGATGATCGACAAAGAGCAAGTACTGGCTTTGACGGATCAGGGCCTCAATATCTTCAGTCACTATCTGGGGTTTGAGGTCAATCTGCATCGTAATTTCCGGAGTCCGTTCTATGATGACAAGCGGGCTTCATGTCATGTCTATTATGACAAGAAGTCTTCTATGTATAAGTACTACGACCATGGCGATCCCTCCTATGCGGGGGATTGCTTTTGGTTTGTAGCGCAGTTGCGGGGCATTGATCTGAGAGCGGGCTTTCGTGAGATACTGCAGATTATTGTTCAAGAGCTGGGGCTTCGCATCCTTGCGGAAGAGCAAACAAAGAGACCTATTACGACAGAGAGTTTGCATACTTCTGTGTTGAGTGAGTCTGTCCAGGATGAGTTCCCCTATAGCTTCGATATTCAGCCTTTTGATGATGGGCTCTTAGCTTATTGGGCACACTATGGTATTTATGAAGATACCCTCAGGCGCTTTCGGGTACGGTCATTGAAGAGCTATAGGAGCCAGACGAAGGAGGGTAAGCCCTTTGAGTTGAAAAGCTAGCCCTACGGAGCCTATCTATGCCTACATCGGTGATGGCTACATTAAGATTTATCGCCCCAACAGCTCGAAGATGCGCTTCCTCTATGGAGGGACGAATGCCCAGTCCCCTATTGTTTCGGGATGGAGCAACTCCCCAGTAAAGGTGATATGCTCTTCATTACGGGAGGGGAGAAGGACGTTCTCTCACTTTCCGCTCGACATTTCCATGCGATTTGCTTTAATAGCGAAACCGCACAGATTCCCGAGCGTATCATTGAGAGTTTACAGCTACGCTTTCCGGCATATCATCCTGCTCTATGATTCGGATGCTACTGGGCTTCGTGAGGCTCAGCGGCAGGTAGGTCGCTTGTCGGCTTATCATGTGAAGCAACTCCAACTTCCACTCAAAGGGACGAAGGCTGAGAAGGATATTTCAGACTATTTTGCCCTAGGAAATGAGGAAGCCGACTTCCGAGGGCTACTGAATACGCTCCTCTCTCAAATGTACACGCAAACGATGATGCTCCTACGCTCGTGTGAAATCGACTATGATAACCCTCCTGATGCCTCTAAATCGCTCGTCGCAGTTAACGGGGTACCTCTTGGGAACGCAGGACAACCTCTTCTGCATCACGGGAGGAGAGGGTACGGGTAAGAGTAACTATGTCTCAGCGATCCTTGCTGGAGCCCTTGCTCAGCAACGCCTGGATGCAGAGCTGACCCTAGGGCTTGAAGTTACGCCAAATCCAAGGGGGCTGGCGGTCCTACACTACGATACGGAGCAGTCAGAGGCTCAGCTACACAAGAACCTGGGTAAGACGCTCCGCCGGGCATCACTCACGGCTGTCCCAGACTTTTTACCATTCGCTCTATCTAGCTTCGCTCTCGCGTAAGGATCGCTTGAAGCTTATCCAAGAGAGTATGGACATCTTTCACCATAAGCATGGGAGGGTATTCACCTCGTGGTTATTGATGGTATTGCCGACCTCATCCGATCAGCTAATGATGAGACGGAAAGCGTTGCTATCGTTGATGAGCTCTACCGCTTGGCCGGTATCTATAACACCTGCCTTATCTGTGTCCTTCACTTTGTGCCGAGCGGGATTAAGCTCAGGGGGCATATTGGTTCCGAGCTACAGCGCAAGGCGGCAGGTATTCTCTCTATTGAGAGATGATCACCCTGAATACTCGGTTGTCAAGGCCTTAAAAAGTTAGAGATGGTAGTCCTTTAGATGTGCCGATGATGCTCTTTGGCTGGGATAAGGCTCTTGATATGCACGTCTACCGAGGGGAGAAGTCTAAGGAAGACAAAGACCGGCGTAAGAGTAGCGAGCTGCTTGCTGTAGTTCGTGAGCTTTTTCCGTACGACGAGTCATCTATCTTATCAGGACCTCTGCGAAGTCTTGATGCGCGAGCTTGAGATCAAAGATCGCACAGCGAAGAAGTACATTGCCTATATGAAAGAGCAGGGCATTCTTAGGGCAGGATGCCCAAGGAAACTATCAAGAGAACAAGTCATGCCCCATCTAGATTCACACCAGAGCGAGGCTCAGTTTCGGAGCCTTTTTTTGAGAAGCTTATGCTGATGGAAGCTAAGCTTGATGAGCTGCTCTGCCTGCAAAGGCAGGAGCAAGAGCTCAGGGTTCATCCCTCCCTCCGGGCAGAGTATCTCGACATTATTGACGTGTCTAAGCTCCTCAAGGTGGAGCAGAAGACCATTTATAACTGGGTCTCCCTTGGGAAGATCCCCTACCTCAAGGCTAATGGTCGCTTGCTCTTTTTGAGAGCAGAGGTTGATGAGATGCTCAAAAGGAGGGAAAGCTGGTAAAAGCATCTGTCTGTTTTAATACTTCCCGAAGTAAATAGTCGGGGAAAAAGTGCTATAAATTATCTATTTACGTTACCTTTGGGGAAAAATAGATTCATGATAAAAGTAGCAATAGACATTGACGAGCAGATAAGACTTCTAAAGGCAGTGGGATGATAATAGATAATGAAGATAAGGCCAAAGAAGTCTTATTGGATGTTGGCTATTATCGTTTAGGGTTTTATTGGTTCCCCTTTGAGCGTTCGTATCCGTGTAAAGCGCATAGGGACGCACGAGTTTCGTGAAGAAACTAATTTTGATGACATTGTAAGGTTGTACTACTTTGACTTTAATCTTAGGGGTATCCTAACGAAGTATCTTAATCGAATTGAGATTCACCTTAGGACATTTCTGACCTATTACGTCTCAAATTATTACAAGACGTCCCCAACATGGTTTGTTGACCCCTCTGTTGTTACAACGAAATACATACAAAGCTTTGATCAAGAGGTATACACCAGTAGATTTAAGCGGATATCAGTAATTAGCAACACCATCAGATACATATCAATGATAAGTATGCGCCAGCTTGGAAAAACTTTAGAGTTTATGACTCTGGGAAGTGTCATACATCTATTTAATGCTCTCAAGAATCAGTTAGTTCGCAGACAAATAGGTGCTCATTTTGGCGTAAAAGCAGACTTTGTTGTTTTTGAGAGCTATCTTTGCTTGGTAAACACGGTGAGAAATTGCTGTGCTCATGGTAGCGTTTTATATGATATCGCACTGCCAGTATCTATTAGACGTGGTCCCGCTGGTAAGATGGAAGGAGCAAGCTATCAGAATCTTTTATGGTGCAATAAAAGTCATCTATTATATGACAGGCATTGTCTCTATAAATAGACAGGCTGATCTGAAGAAAGAATTGGCTTCGCTATTTGATGAGTATAGCGCGTTTCAGGAGGTTCAAAAGACGATAGCAAAAGGCTACTGGGATAAAGGATATCAGAGAGCTGTTTGTGTAATTCGAGTAGATGCATTACCTTTGCACTCAGTAAGAAGTGCCGGTAAAGACTTTAGTCGCTTTTGCTAGCACTATAAAAGTAGCAATGGGGCTGTACACTTTGTCGGTACAGTCCCACTCTTTTTATATACATCCTCGTTATCTTCGATTATCTCATCTTCGGCTTGCAGAAGATGACCTTACTCATAAAGTCCTTCTCTCGTGTCACAGATTTTTCTTCCTTCTGCACATCTGCAGAAGGTGCAAGTTCCGTGGTCTTGCTCTGCTCCTGACTTTGAGAAGCATCTCTTATACTCTGCGTTTTCTCCTCTTCCTGCTCTTCTTTAGGTCCTCCTTCCTCTGAGGGAAGAATGGAGGGAGAGGGCTATTTTTCTGTCAAGCTCTGCTGCCTGTGCTTTGAGGTCTCTAAGAGCCTCCTCCTTATTCCACTGTCCGCTAGCCATCGCCTTGTAGATCTCGATGTCTTGTGAGGCTCTGGTGAGCTCCTTCTCGTGGGTTGCCATGACCTTGGGAATGCGCTCGAGGGCTGAGAGAAAGTTTTGGCAGGCTAGCTTGGGGTCGCTGGCAAGTTTGCCATTGTTGTGGGTGTAGTAGATGCTTCCCTCTCCCTTGACGAAGAATCGATTGACGGAGCTTTTGGAAGAGGTCTTTTGCTGAGCTCTCGGTCTTGACAAAGATGTTGAAGCCGTAGATTGATCCAATCTTGTGGTATTCTCCTTGCGTTCGAGCTTTCTCGGCTATTTCTTGCAGACGGGATGCTACGAGCTTCATGTCGCAATTCTCTGGAAGCCCTGTCAGCTCCAACTTATTGATGGCATTGCCATCTGTGTCACGTTGCACGCGGGCTTCAAATAAGGCCTGATCTCCCTTAGCTTCGGCTACACGGCTTGTGTGGAACTCTACGGAGTGCTCCAGCTCTTGGAGCTTCCCTGAAGCAGCGTCTCGCTCCTTCATGAAGTTCTTACGTTCTGACTCCAGGGCTGTGATCTTCTTGTCAAGTTTTGCCTTCTCTAGGAGGTCGGTATTGCCTGAGAGTACAGCCACGTATTCGGAGAAGTTCATTCCACTTTCCTCGTCCATAGCGCCCTCATCGATGGTTCGTGCACCGAGGGTATTGCTCTTGAGCTGGTTGATGAAGAGCTGCTTGTTGTGTAGGAGGTTGAACTTATAGCTGTCGAGCGATCGTTCTACGGCATAGATGATGACATCGACCGTGTTATTTGCGCACTCCTTGGCTACTTGATTGCCCTTGCGTACGGCTCTTCCGTTGCGTTGCTCGAGGTCCGATGGTCTCCAGGGGGTATCCAGGTGATGAATGGCCACGGCTCGCTGCTGGGCGTTAACGCCTGTGCCGAGCATAGATGTTGAGCCGAAGATGATGCGGATCTCTCCTCGATTCATGGCCTCTACCATGGCTTTCTTCGCTCGCTCGTTCTTGCATTCCTGTATGAATCGTATCTCGTGAGCAGGGATCTTATAGTCTTCTATGAGCTTGCGCTTGATTTCCGAATACACGTTCCATTCTCCAGGCTTGTAGGTCCCGAGGTCAGAGAAGACAAACTGCGTACCTTTCTGTACGTCAAACTTCTGATAGTAGTCCGCCAGCATCTTAGCACAGTGCGAAGCCTTGTTGTCGATGTGGTCGCTATACTGCTCCTCACTAATCATGCGCAAGTCCAAACTCATCTTTGCGGGCATAGTCTGTTGCGATAAGCATCTTTGCCTTTTCCTCACGTCTCACTCAGAGGGTTCACGTCCCCAAAAGAGTGTAGCATCGCCATCTTGGCAAACTCCATCAGCTTGCTGATAAAAATCTTCCTGCTCGGGTGTCGGTGGATATGTTGTGCAGGATCTCGTTCTTCTCGGGACGGTCAATACCGATGTCCTTTGCAGTGCGAAAAGTCGCAAATCTCCGCATAAAAAGTAATGGGGGTGAATGTAATCGACTGATTACTAATAAAAAAAGCAGAATATATAATCTGATAAGGTGAACGACTAAGAAACGAGCGAGTTTCTTTCCCTTTCTTTATTCTGCAAAGTCTCAAAGAACTCTCTGTTTGATGTTGCAAAGATAGCGATATAATTCATATAAGCAAAGTATTTACGTTGTTTTTTTCAATGAAAATCAACCTTAGACATTTCTAATTCTATAAAAATCGCCATTTTAAGGTATTGCATATATCTATGAACAATGGTAATTTTTGCAAAATGATAATCAAAAAGAATTCTTTTAATCTTCATCATTCTACTTCTGCTGTTTCCCACTGCTAATGCTACTATTTTTGAATTTAGTTGTGGGTGATACTATATACCCTACTCGAAAAACATGTTTCTTCATTACATAAAAACGATAGAACTCGATGAAGTTCAAGTTATTGGACAGCGGAAATTGTTTTCCATAAGAAAAAGACACCACGTTTATCAATACTGATTGCCTTCGAGTAAGGAAAGGTGCTAACTTGGAAGACTTAATCAGGAATATTCCGGGCATGGAATACGACAAGGCGAACAGGCAACTATCATTCAAAGGAAAGCCATTGAACGGCGTAAACATCAATGGCGAGACCTTTATGGGCAACGACATTATCGCAGCGTTGGAGAATATGCCAACCGATGCAGTGGAACTACTGAAACTGTATGACATGCTCAGCGCATTGGAGAAAATGACGGGAGTAGATGATGGTGCCGACAATTATGTGCTGGACATCAAGACCAAATCTACCTACAATGGCAGCCTGACAGGAACACTAACGGCTGAACACGGCAATCGCGACAGACGCAGGGATGAGGTACAGGGCAATCTATTCAATGCCGATGGCGAAAACACCTCGCTGACTTTGCGCTCTGACAATCTTAGTAATATGAACATTGGGGAAACAATTTCCAAAAACATATTGTCGGGCAATATCGTGAAGAAATTTGGTAAGAAAAATTACGCTCAATGCAAGCCTCTCACTCAATGCCTTCCACAATGGAAGCGAGAATCATGACTATGATGAGCAATATCTTTCATCGGGAACAAAAATATCGGGAATCAATGCTGCTTTCCTTGAGCAAGAATCACAGTAATGCCGCAAACATAAATCTGCAGTATAACATAGACAAAAAAAGACTTTGCTGAATATAAGTGCAAATGGAAACTTCGGACGGTCAGACAACCTGACTGACAACACAACATACCTATATGAGCGCAATACGGCTGCGGACACGCTGACCTCGGGAACGCTGCGAAATAACACAAAAAAAGCAATGGAAAGAATTACCATGTATCTGCCGACCTCACACGGCGGATTGGCAAGGCTGGGGCATCATTTACCGTGAAGGCGACACTTGGCGGTAACTCGAATGAAACTAATAATACCAGCCTTTCACTGACGAAATTCCACCACCTGCGCAACGCTGTGGGCGGAGATTCACTACTGTTGCGCAATCTTTGCCAACAACTGCCCACCCTGCGCAACGAAAGCAGAATATCATTGCAATATACCCATCCTTTTGGCAAACAGTTGAAATTGCAGACAGGGTACGGACTGCATCACGAAGAGGATAGAAACACAAGCAACACTTACGACTATACTATACCGAATAGACCATACATAGATAGCCTAAGTTATGAGAACACACTATCTATATGTGGGCAGGAACTCACCCTGAGAATGGATTATAAGGGTAAGCAATGGAAGATAAACAGTGGCATTGATGTAGACCACCCGACTTTGAACTACGAAGGATGAAATTTTTCAGGGACAACTTCCAGCATTTCCAAAAAACAGTTTAACCATTGACTTGGAGACAAACAAACAATTTGAGCATTAAGGTTTAAACCGAATTTTTCCGAAATTGACCTGACCTGACTTTTCCTGAAAATCGACTTTAAAGCTGTTTTTACAGATAAATCAGGTTTCTCTAACAGACAGGAAATAAATGCTAAGTATTTGGCTTTAAACTTAAAAATCAAAAAAATAAGTGTTTTTCTTTTAATGTTTAACAGGGCTGATTTGACAGTTGGCGGTGGCAAGAAACTTTCAGGACCTACCTCATAGACAAGTTTCAAATCAAAAAAAGTATGATAGAAAACGGTATATGGATTGTAAAGCTTCCTCGAAAAATAACTTTTTGTGTAGGTTCTAATTGAAGGATAATGGAACCTCCCAGAAAAATTTCCAAGACTCTCAAACATCAGGATTTTTGAAAATATCGGAAGTAATGCCATAAGGAATATTTGACACCACTTTGAAAGGAAATTTCGGAACTGCAAAATTCCTAAAATCACAACCGACAACTTGAACATTTCGGGCATCAGAAAAATAATTTTTCGTAAATGTTCAACCAAAAGCTGTGTCGTTTTCAATAGCAACAACATTGTTGGCGATTTTTTTAATAAATGAACAGTAAGAAACCCCTTGCCTGCCCCAATATCTAAAAACCGTATCCTGATTACTTATATTTGCTTGTCTTATTGCATCTTTTTATTAGCACTTTATCAATAGTAAAGTGCTGACCCGTAAAACGAACGGGCAATTTCTTTTTTTGTCATTAGTAACTTCTTACAGGTGAATACTTCTTGAGTTCAACTTATAAATGCAACTTTTTGGGTGCGGATAATAAGCAATAAAAAAACATTTATTTTTTTCAGAGAGGAAAGAGACAATGTCCCCCTTTCTCTCACTCTGAATGGATAAAGTTTGCTATCTTTGCTTTAATTGTCCGTCCAAAGGAAAAAAGTTGCAGATGAGCAAACATATAACCGAGGAACAAAGGTATGCAATTTTTCTATGATGTTGCAAATACCGATGAGCAAAAAAAGCAATAGCGGAAGCTATCGGAGTAGATAAAAGCACTGTTTACAGGGAGATAAAGCGCAATTGCGACGCCCGAAGTGGTAGCTATAGCATGGAGCTTGCCCAGCGAAAAAGCAGACAGGCGCAAGCAGCAAAAACATCGCAAGGAAGTGCTTACACCGGCAATGAGAAAACGGATAATAAAGCTGTTGAAGAAAGGATTCAGCCCGGAGCAGATTGTCGGCAGGAGCCGCTTGGAGGGAATTGCGATGGTATCTCACGAAACGATATATCGCTGGATTTGGGAGGATAAGCGGCGGGGTGGCAAACTGCACAAATATCTTCGCAGACAAGGTCGCAGGTATGCCAAACGTGGTTCTAAAAATGCAGGGCGAGGATTTATCCCAGGCAGGGTGGATATTGATGAGCGTCCCGAGATAGTGGAACTGAAGGAGAGATTTGGTGATTTAGAGATAGATACAATTATTGGTAAGAACCACAAAGGTGCCATTCTTACCATTAACGACAGAGCAACAAGCAGGGTCTGGATACGCAAGTTGTCGGGAAAAGAAGCCATCCCGGTAGCTAAGATTGCAGTATGGGCACTGCGGAAAGTGAAAAAAACTTAATACACACAATTACGGCTGACAATGGAAAGGAGTTTGCAAAGCACGAGGAAATTGCGCAAAAAATTGGAAATAAAAATTCTATTTTTTTGCAAACCATACCACTCATGGGAACGTGGTGCCAATGAAAAACACCAACGGGCTTATCAGGCAGTATATCCCAAAGGGTAAGGACTTTAGTGAAGTAACCAACAAACAGATTAAGTGGATTGAAAATAAACTCAATAATCGACCTCGTAAAAGACTTGGATACCTCACGCCAAACGAAAAATTTAAACAAATTATTAATCAGAATTCTGTTGCATTTGCAAGTTGAATTCAGCTTATAATAAGAAAGGAGATGAAGAATTTACTTCCCAACAGGACATTTTATTCCCTAAAGTGTTTGATGTTGATGGCATGCGAGTTTTTTTATTTATTGGAAACTTCCACATCCTGTGGAAAAAGCTCTATCCATATGTTGATTACAAAAATACGGAAAATTTCAAAAGATACGTTAGTTATAGGGGATTATACAGACTTTGTGTTTGTTAATGGTCATGGTAATGCCCCAAATCAGGGAATTGTCAAAATAAAAAAATAATAAATGTGGGGTAATACTCCAAATCAGGGAGTTATTGAAATAATTATCTGATTATCAATGTACTTTCCAAAAAGATAAAGTATTAGGGCAGAGTGGAAAAAAATCGTTGAAACTGGTCCTATGTAATCGTTCAAAGTGACCCTTTTGTATCATCCAAAGAGGGATTGGACATTCGCGGTACGATACGAGTATGGGTGTTATGATTTATCAGCATTCATTCTTCTCTACTCCCAAAGGATTTTTGTCAGTTGTACTGCTTGCTGTTGTAGTCTGATGAGAATTTGGGAATAGGTTTCGAGTTTGCCGAGCAGTTGTTGAGCAGTGGCAACAGAATGATAAGTATTGAGGACTTTCACGACTTCGTTGTACAGAACTCCTATCTTATGAGCCAAGGCAACGATTTCTGAGAGTTTCTCCAAGTAAGGTTCTTTTTGCAGGGTCTTGGGTGATGACCTTAAAAGATTCACCAAGAAGCCTTGCTCGGACAAAAGTCGCTCTTTGTCTTTGCTCCCGACTTGCGATAGAGTCTGATAAGTTTCTGCTGGTCTTCGGAATTAGGGTATTCTGATGTGCCATCTGTCCCATCGTGGGCAGGTGGCACATCTGCCGTCTAGCTTCTTTTTGTTTTTGCTTCTTCATTGCTTTCTAATCACGACTTTGGAGTGATTTAATCCCCTTTCGGGGCAAGGGTCTTTGTGGTACAAATGGCAATTTGTGGTACAAAGACACACCTTACTGATGTAGAAAAATGGGATTATAAGCCCCTGCTGTGTTACTGCATTCATTGAATACAGTAACTCGGCGTAAAGCTTGCATTCGAGGAATGCAGTAATTCAGAGTTTCCTCCATCTTTCCACATCTTCCTTGTATTGGTCGAGGTGTTCCCGCAGTACCTGTTCGACATATCCCGAAACGCTCGCTCCATGCTCACCGATTCTCCGCACCACGAAGTCTAACTTTCGTTGGGTTTCCTCTGATACATACACGGCTTTGCGGTGGCTGTTGCGAAAAGGGCTGGAGATATTTCCCCTGAAACTCGGATAATTGCTTTCTGTCCTTTGTTTTTTTCCCATTCTTTGATGAAATTCTTCGGTAGAAGTAGCCCTTTCTGTTGGCGACAACGCTGTTTCTTGATAGGACGGTTGAGAAAAAAATCCTTGTTACTCTCCTTGTCATTTTGTTCCTCAACTTTATCAACAGGCTCAAACCTTCTCTTTTCCTCTTCATAATCGAAGGGCTGGTCAAAATCGGGTAACTCTTCGGGCTTGCGGAGCTTAACGCCATAATTTCCCATATCTCTAATGGCTTGTTCCAAGCGTTGTTTCCTTTTTTCATCTATTCTTGCCATAATTTCTTGGGTATCGGGTTATAGTGTTTTTTTCAAGCATGGCTTGTATGTCGCTCTGCTTGTAGAGTATCTTCCCTCCGATTTTGTAGAAAGGAAGCGTTCCTGAGTTTCTGTACTCTTGGAGCGTGCGTGTGCTGAGCCGTAATTGCCTGCACACTTCCTCGCTCGAAAGGTAAACCTCGCCATCTAACATCGGACGAGCTGTGGCACAATACCGCTCCAACTTCTTCAAAGTGCCTTCCATCAGTTGTGCAAAACATCTGCATCTGAGGGTCTTCCCGCGTAATGATTTCATTCTCTGCCATAATTCATTCATTCTTTGATTTCAATCCTTGACTGCATTCAGCATTTCACAGATGTCGGTCTGTTTGTAATAACACTTGTGTCCAATCATGGAGAAAGGGATTTTGCCCGTATCTCGGTATGATTGTAGGGTACGCTTGCTGATGCCTAAACGCTTGCACACGGCTTCGTTGTCGAGCCATTGCTCGGTCTCAGGGAGGATTACCGATGAGTTTTCTCCACACGATGGATAAAGTCTGCAAATTCGGAGCGATGTTGCCCCCACGCTTTGCGGTCGATGATAATGAGTTTCATTGCCTTAATTTTGTTTTGATTACTTTATTGTTACTCAGCAAACAAACTGTTATGCAGTCCATTGCCGTACTTCTCGGGTGCAAAAGTAAACCCTCGGAAGCACCGCTGCAAGAAATGAGGATAAGCAGGGAAATGAGAGAAAGCAATAGAAAAAAACAAAGGAAATCCGTCTGTGTTATTGCGGTAATGAGATGAGGTGCCGGTTCGTTCCTTTTTATTATTTTGTTGTTTTATCGATAATTCGATAGTTCGACAAATCGAGATATCGAAGTGTCGATAGATAGTTTTATCGATAGATTATTTTGACGATATATAGTTTTGACAACAGATAGTCATGACAACAAATTGTACAAACAATAGATAGTCCGTATTATCGTCAGTCCTATCTGTTGTTAGTTGTTACGCCTTGCGTCCAAAGAGCCTGAGTATGCCGTATTCTTGTCGTGCCTATCTCTCTACGGCAGCCCAGCCTTGCAAGGTTGGGAGAGATGAATACGACCGCATGGATATAGAAAATGGCAATACCACCTTGAAACAGAAAAAAATCCTGCGGTGGAGATTCTTCTCTCCATCCGCAGGACTCGACTCTTCAGGGGCAGACAGGCTGCCGTTGTACCTTTGCACGATAAGAAACGGCATCAGGAACTTTGCGTGCGCCTTTGCCTACAACGCCTTCGGGCTTGCTTCCTCCGTCTGTTTGACCGTTGGCAGATTGTTGCTCTCGATGAGCAGCACTATCGTGCCTGTGAGTTCGGTGTAAAGACGGCCGTATTGCTCGTCAGAAGCCAATGTGTCCGTCAAACCGAACTTGTCGAATGTGGCTTGAATAGCCTTGTTCGACAACAGTATAGGTACGAGTTTCTCTGGGAGCGGTGCAGGAAGTTCCCTTTCAAACTCGTTTTCCAACACGGATATAAGCGTATCGTACTTGGAAAAGTGCAAGCCTTGATACAATGCCTCGCTTGCCATGCTCTCCGCTTCAATGTGTGTAAAGCCTTGTGCTACAGCATCGCAGTAAACTGTGAGAGCCATATCTGCCCGTGCAGTGATAAACTCCGTATCTTGCAACTTTTCGGGGTGATGCTCACTCATGTAACTTCTTAACTTCAATCGAAAGTAGGAAAGTTCCTGTTTGTTCTTCTGTTTCATTGTTTTTTTCTTGTTAAAAAAGTTGGACTTCTTTTTTTGAATCATTCATTACGGCTGTTACATCCCAATTATGGGACTTGACTTTTTCGGTGTTCTTGACGGACACAGCCGTAAGGCTTTACGCAGATACCCTTGTATGCTCACTACCCATCAGGGGTTGCATTTCCTTGGCAATCTTGCTCTTGGTCACCCGTGCATAAATCTCGGTCGTGGAGATAAAGCGATGCCCCAGCATCTTGCTCACCGTCTCTATCGGAAGTCCGTTCTCCAGACAGATGGTCGTGGCAAAGGTGTGCCGTGCGGTGTGCGAGGTCGCTTGAGTATGCGGTGGCAGTCCTGCCTTAATACATATCTCCTGAATAGTTCTATTGAAATTACTGTTGCTGGGAAACTCTCGAAAGAAAAAGCCCCTCCCTTCGTCCGTGGCTCACAATGGCGAGTATTTTTCTCGGCAACGGGCAGCAACAGGGACAATACTTCTGTTCTGTGTCTTTGTTCGACAGAGCGATATGTACCTACGCCCATCCCCGAATGTATAAACATCGTCCATTCGGAGTTTCTTTAAGTCTGAGAATGCCAGCCCCGTGAAACATCCCAAGAGGAAAATAAGTCTGCAATGGTTATCTGTCGAGCGGTGCGGACGGTAAGCCAAGAGTTTTTGCAGGTCGTCCGCCGTAAGTGCATTGCGCTCGTAGGTAGGCGTTTCTATGTCTATGAGTTCAAAAGGGTCTTCACGAACGTATCGCTCCTGCAATGCCTTGCGAATGACCTGATGCAAGTGGCGTAGGCGGTTGCCGACACTGCTTTCCTTGTTTCCCAAGTCCCGAAGCATAAAAAGGCGATAGTCCTCAAGCAAAGTCTTGTCCACCTCTGTGGGCATACAGTCTGCCCTGTCCCTTACTTGCAGGAAATGAACAAAACTCTTGTAGCTGTCCTTAAAAGCCCTGACAGTTGCCTTGCTTAATGTTCTGCCCTGCAATTCCTCCTTGTATTCACAAACGGATTGATATAGCTCCGTAAGTGTTGGCATGGGGCGACTTTGCTGCATATAACGCTCCTTGAGGTATTCCGCCGTGATATAGTTTTCTTCCCTTAATGTACGTTCATAGAGTGAATGCAAGCACTCTTCTATTGAGTTCAGTTGCAGATTGATGCCGCTTGAATTACCTGTTGTCGCCTTGATGCACCCTTTTCGGGCAAGCCACTCGTCGGGGGAAGTTTGCAACTGCGTGGAAAACGATGAGGACGTTCCATTACAGGTGATACGGCAACGGATTACGCATAGTCCGTCTTCATTGGTCTTGCTTCTATCTATGTAGAATAGTATGGCAAATGTACTTTTCATTGTTCTGCGGTTTTAGTTGGTCAGTTGATAATGTGCGAGTTGTGGAAGTATTTTCTCTATGTCCAGAAAGACACGCTCGGGAGATGTCTCCGCATACACTTGCGTGGTTTTGATTTGACTGTGTCCGAGCATTTTGGAAACGCTCTCAATGGACACGCCCTCCGACAGTGTCATCTGAGATGCGAAGGTATGCCGTGCCATGTGATAGGTCAGCGTTTTTCTGAATACCGCAAAGCCATGCTATCTTTTTTTGAGGTGTATGTTTACCGTGTCGCATCCGGGTATGGGCAGCAGATACCCCTTGGGCGGTTCGTGTCGGAAAGCCCTCGTGTGAATGCCCCGATAACGCTCGATAATGGCAGCGGCTTCGGGGAAGTAGGGGATGTGGCACACGTTGCCCGTCTTTATTCTCGGCTTGCGTATCCAAGTCATTCCCGCTTCGTGAAAGACGTGCTGCTCCGTCAAGTGATACACGTCGGTATAGGAAAGTCCCGTCAGGCAGGGAGAAAAGGAACATGTCCCTCGACACTTTTTCATAGCCTTGCAGTTCGTCTTCTCCCAAGGCTGCGATACGGCTTACCTCCTCCCTCGTGATGTAACGTGGAGTGCCCACTTCCCAACGAATGGAATGGTTGATGAAGGGATAGGTGTCAATGATATGCCGTTTATGCAGGGTCTTTGAGCAAGGAAGCCAGCATGGAGAGATAACCAGCCGAGGTGTTGAGCTTGAAGCCCTTTTTCTTTGGCGAAGTAGTCCTCCAAGTCTTTGATGAGGGCTGATGTCCACTTTCTGTACGGGAATATCCTCCACATGGTAGCGGTACCTGACGAAGTTTGCCAGATGCTTGCGGAAGAGCAACAGGCATTTTAGTCTGCGTTCGCTGCGGTCTATGCCCACACGCTCACGGAAGCGGTTGATATACTCGCCCGTATGATAAAGCAGTCCTTGCGACTCGCTGTTCAGCCGAACACCAATTCCCTTACTCGCTCTGCCGTGACGCGAGCATCGGATTTTCCCGAAAGAGACTCATAAACCTTGTGAATACTCACCTGAAGGCGGTCAAGTTCCTTGTTTACCGATACGGCTTCGGCACTCTTGCCCAGCAGTCGGTTCTTGCGACTGTCCCACAAACGAGGAGTACACGAGCATTTTGCAACTAAATTGTACCATAGAGCTTCCTGCGCTGATGCGTCCCATGATGGGACTTTTTTTCCGTTTTTGTCCTGCGTACCTCTCTTGAGGTAGAAAAAGCAGCTTGAATTTTTTTCTTTTTTTCCATTGTTTTTTTTACTTGCAAAATTACACTTCTTTGAGGAACTTTGAGTGGTGCAAAACATTGATAATGAAAGAAAAAACGCCGTTTTAGTTACCACTTTCAGCCGTCCTTTTTCCTTTCATCGTTTTTTTCGAACGATTTGGTAACTGAACTCCCTCCTTTTTCGCTCCCTTTTTCTGCCTGTTTTCTATGATGCAACCCTAAGAAGAAACAAGCAATATCCGCTGTATTTCAGTCAGATATGACTTTTATGCCATTTTCTGCTTTCTACTCCCATACTTCGGCATAGAAGGCAGCAAGCTCAGGGACCTTGATGAAGGTGCGGAAGCGCTCTTTCTGGATGATCTCGTTAGTGATGGAGAACTCGTAGTCTGTGCTCTTTCTTGGCAAAGACGGCAGCCCAGGCATCAAAGCTGTTGATGCCTTGCTTCTCGGAGCTTGTGGGACGCAGAGTATTTGAAGAGGAGATAAAGCTCGGTCAAACTAGTTGAGATTGTAGTTCCACTGAGAAAGGTTGCTCCTAAATCCTTACCGGAGCGTCTCTTGAATGGTGCGAATGGCAAAGAGCATATTGAGTGCGCGTTGCGAGCCCATCAGGGATTTCCCTAAGCCCGACACGCGGTCGTGTCGAGTGTTGAACATCAGGTTTCTTTGAACTGGTGACTTTCATCTACAAAGAGGTGGTCGATGCCCATCATCTTAAAATCCACCGCGTCATCCTTTGCGTTCGGTGATACTGTCTTGTATCTCGTGCAGTTTCACTTCGAGTGTTTGTTTGCGTTTCTCCAAAGCCTTTGAGCATCGCTTTGGAAATGTCCTTGCCTTCTCTGCGCAAAGACCTCTAAGTTCTCCTCTATGGAGTCCTTTTTCCTTTTTGGAAAGATGGCTTCTTGCACCTCTAAAAGCCTGCGGTATCATTCCCGAAATTGTTCGTGGGTCAAGATGATGCAATCCCAATCATTGTTCTTGATGTCGGCAAAGATGCGCTGGCGGTTTTTGCTTTGGTAAAATCATCTTTACCGGGATAGAGTATGCGCGCATTGGGGATATGCCTTTCTGAAAGTATCAGCAATATCAAAGACGTTGGCTTTGAGTCCCTATAATCATGGGTTTTGTTGGCTATTCCCTAATCGCTTCATTTCATAGGCTGCCGTACACATAATGAGGGTCTTTCCTGCTCCTACTTCGTGGTCACAGATGCCACCACCATTGGTTTTGAGCATCCACACAGCGTCTTTCTGACTTTTGTATAGGTCAGGGGATGCCCTAATCGTTTGAGGTCTAAGTTGGGGAAGCTCTGATGCCCTCCGTCGAAAAGTTTGGACGAACAAAGCAATTAAAGAGTTCGTTGTAGCGATGAGCCAGCTGTTCTTTGAAACTATCGGGACGTCTGCCTAACCAATCCACAAATCCTTGTCTGATTTCCTCAATCTTGCTATTGAGCTTGTTGGATTTTTCTCTCCATCACGCACTTTGATGGTGCGTTCTTCTCCAGTGATTGGGTCGACGACTTCCTTGCTTTTTGCTGATGTCAGGAATGGTATTGTGCAAGGCGTGTTTGAGCAGATGCAAACCATCGTATTTGCGAAACTCTCCCTGCACGGCATACTTTGTGCAGATATTGCCGTTCTTTGTGGTCGCAACCGATGGTATACTCGTCCATATTGGGATGATAGCCTACCCTTAGGGTCTGTACCGAAAAACTCTGTGGCAAAGGTGTCCATAAACGCCTGCGGGTATCCAGCGTTCACCAAGGTTGAAAGTCAATTCTGCAAAGGGAATGGGAGTGGGTTTGGCGGCTATGAGGGCTGCTAAACTCTGTTGAGCTTCTTCGTGGTCGAGGATGGTCTAAGAGCCAGAACGAGATACGCTCTAGCTTTTTCGACGACATTGCCTGAGATGAATTTGTCTGCTACTTCGTAACCTTCGATTTCTGGGTTATAATAGATGCGTCCCTCGAGGCGGAGATGATATCGCTTTCTTCCATCTCGGGGAGCAGCGAAGACATATAACTGAGGTTCTACACTGCCATAGTTTGTTGAGGGATGCACAGAGGTGCTTCCAGAGGGTCAGGAAAGCAATGGTGAGTTCTGTGGTCGAAAAAGGCTGTGGGATGGTCGAAGATGTCGGCTTTGGTGTACTTTTCCCCTGTTCGGAACGCTCCAGAAATAGCATTTCTACTCCCGTGGCATCCATCTTGATGAGGTCGGTATTGGCTTTTTTGTTGAGTGCTCCCCAGCGTGCTACGAAGTTATCGTACAAGCGATTGAGTTTCTCACGCTCTTCTTTATCTTCTGCGTGGTTGGTGGCTTCATAATCATAGAGACGGTGGTAGCACTCACGAATTTCCACATGAGGCTTTCAGGCGTGTGATTTGCGTGAGGGGCAAGTCCATCGGATGAAAAGGTGGGTTGTCGCTTGAGGTCGGAGAGATAGCCCACTTGTCCTTTCTGTACCACAATTGAGCCATCACGCAGAATGACTGTCAGGGGCAGAAAAGAAATGGTCGAGGGTTAGCATCAAGATTTGCTTTCACCTCCGCTATGGGCTGTGGTTTTAGCGTGGTGTCTTCATTGACAAAGTCAAAAAGCGAAGGCTCGAAGTTGTGCTTTGCGTGGCTTTCCTGAGACTTTAGCGGTTATCTGTGGTTTTTGTCTTTGACTTTGTTTGCGTCTTAGCGGTTGCCTTCTTGAGGGGTATTGGCTTTTTAGTTCTGCACTGACGCGCTCTACCTCTTGTGTCCACAGCGTGTATTCCTCAGGGAGCAAAAGAGCAGATACTCCTGATCATTGTTGCTTTCTACAATGGGATGGTGGTCGTCATCGAAATAAACAGTTTGTCCCATTCATCTCGCGTGGGGGCTTCCACGTCTGGGCGCTTTCTCTGCTTTCTCTTCATATTGATGGAATAGGGTTAATGTAGGCACACCTTCAGGGAGCGGGTTCTTCGGATATGGATGTTTTCTCGTATGTTTGTAGGAGACTTCTTCCTGCTCCTTTGTATCTTCCTTAATCTCTTCCTTTATTTCCTCCGCAATAGCTTCTTCTATCTGTACTTTTTCCTTGGTGGATTGTCCTTGCACCAATTCTTCTAGTTCTTCTATTTCGTGGGTTTGCAGGGCCTGAAATACAAATCGCGCTCTATACCCAAAGCCGTGTACCTTCACTTCTTGCATTTCATCGAGCGACATATTTCCAAGTTCCCAACCATAACCCATCGTTACGGCTCCAAAACCTATTCGGGTCTTGGGGTCGTATTCTAATATATAGGCGGTGTAAGCACCCATCGGAAAGAAATAGCGTGCATACGCTGTTTTATCTCAATCAGTTCCTTTTTGTGTGGAATAGAGTTTGGGGAGTTGCTTTTGAATGGCTTTGGGCATCAGGTTGTAGGCATCGTTTGCTTCCTTTTTCTTCTTGTGGAGTTGATTGTTCTTCTGTTCTTTCTGCCCTGACAATCCTACAGGTCACACCCAGTTTTTCGCAGTTTCTTTTCGGCTTCGGCTTGGCGTTCTTCTTCGCTCATCAGCAACGCCTGTGATAGAATTTGCGGTCAAATCGTTTTTCTACATCGTGTGAGAGTTGTTCACGCAAACTGTCAGCCATTTTCTTGAATTCCACCCTCAAATTGATACTCCCACGTGGGTTTGCCATAAGGGTCTGTTCCCATGGTTCAGTAGTGGCAATGGTGTGCGATTGGATGTCTTCCCAACTGCCTTCAAAGAGGGGCACTGTGTGTGAATACTATTGAGAAACCATCACCTTTGGGAACTGCAATGGTCTGCACAAACTTTTTCTTCATCCGATGTTGCAATGCCTTTTTCCACTTTGTTTTTGCAGGACAATGAGGGTCACTCCCTACCTCTGTGCCTGCATTTTTCACTGAACATTCCTCCGGGCAGGCGAATCGCTGAGATGAGTTTACTATTTCTCCATCAAATAACGGCGAAGAGCTTCATGTGCGTGGGGCATCTAATAAGCCTGTGAGGGTGATGAAAGCTAGCACTCCTCCTTCGCAGAATACTGTCAGGTCCTTTGATGAAAAAGTAATTGTGGATGGCGCGTGTGGATTCTTTCTTGATGACGTCGTGTCGCTTTGTTGTAAGCTCTATCGTAGACCATAAAAGTCTCCAAAGGGGATGTTGCTGGCGATAAGGTCATACTTGTCGGCTGCTGCGCATTCTTCTATACTTTCAAAGGGGCTTGCTGCACAAAGATGGTGCTTTGCCCTAGGGGATGTAGACTTTGGGCTATGCGGGCAGTGGCAAATCTTTTTCAAAGGCGTCCACCGACCTACGTGTGGGGGCGAGGGTTTCGGCAAATGCCCCCATTCCTAAGGAAGGATCTAAGCAAGTGCGAAGGTTACTCCCTGTTTTCTCTAAAGGGGTCGGCAATGGCATTGACGATGCGTGTGTCTGTATAAAAAGGAGGTGAGGACGCTTGCTTTGATGCTTTCCCAATAGCGTTTTAGCCATATCGGCACTGGGGGCTTCTCGATAGATGAGTTGTTTGAGTGTGCAAGTAGGGGCAAAAGAGGTCTGTTCGGACTTTGACCACCGCGGATGTCTTCAGGTTGAGTCGGTTCGGTTTTAGATGCACTTCAATCCGCCATACAAAGCCTTGATAGGCGCACAGTACTTTTTGTTCTTCCTCTGTGGCGGTGCGTTGTTCTTTCTCAAACGAAGGAGAAGACCTATGGCTGCTGTGTTGGCTGCTAATACAGCTTTTTGTTGTGAAAGACATAGTAAAGAAATGAGAGATTGAATGAGGGTAAAAGGATATGGGGAGGGTGCAGAAAAAGATGGCTTGTTTTTCATGGCTTGTTTTCAAGAAAACGTGGGAGATTTTTCGTAAAAAGCTCGGACTTTTTCGATGAAATCTCCCACGTTTTTATAGCTTACTTCCTACCTTTGGTTTAGATGTGGTGTTGTCAAACTCAAATGCGGTGGAACCATCGCCACGAAGCACGAGATGGGCATTGAATTTCTTGCCTGCTTTGCTCTGAAAAACCTTTGATGAGTGTTGTGCGCTTGGTCGTCAGGAGGTCTTTCATCTGCGCTTCCGGTGAGTGTGATGCACATATCTCACGAAAGACGTGGAAGGTGCAACCTTCACTCTTGCACTTCGCCACCTTGGGAAGATGCCCACGGTGTCACTTACCGCACATCGGACAACGATAAGTGGGATATTGGGGCTGCGCTATTTGTAAAGCAAGGAGTTCACGACAGATTTCTGCAGTATAGTCCTTGATGCGTGTGAAAGTCCTCGGCTGATGCTTTGCCTGCTTCGATGGCGAGAGGGCGAGTTCCCAATTACGTCATTTCTGCATTGGCGATGCGTTGATCTTTGACGATGCCATAAACGGATAAGCCTTTTTCCGTGGGGAAGAGTGTTTTCTTTTCTCTGCGGATAAAGTCACGAAGTAGGAGGGTTTCGATGATACTGCAGCGCGTGTGGCTGGTGTACCGATGCCACAATCACTGATGAGCTTTTTCGACTGTCGGTGTCTGCTATCTCTCGACCTGCATTTTCCATCGCAGAGACAATGTGGCTTCTGTAAATAGAGGGCTTAGGGTTTGGTCTTTATGTTGCGTAATCGCTCCCGTGGTCAAGTGTGAGGTTCTCTCCTTCTTGAACATTGGGAAGCTCGAGCGAGCAGTTCTTCCTTAGCTTCTTCGCTTTCATCGGATTGTGTTTTTCTCTCCTTGGGAAATATGAGGCTTTTTCCATCCTTGCGACAAAATTTGTTTACCGCGCCGAGACAAAGCGATGGTGCCATTGGTTAGTTCTATCTGCACTACGCTCTTCTTGGGCATTGGGGCGAAAGGCTGCCACAAAGCGTGCGCATATCATTTGATGAGATGGCTGCTTCATCGGATGATAATGTCTGTGCATTTCCTTCTCACCTGTGGGCAGAGGGGCGTGGTGGTCGGTCTGCTTGCTGTCGTCTACGGGTGAGGATTGAGTGGACTGTCAACTGCTTTTCTAGTGCGCATCAAAGCCGTGACGACTTCTTCAAGACGTCTTGGCCTAATGTAACGACTGCCCGTACAGGGGATAGGTCGTTGACTTTCTTTTCTCATAGAGAGATTGTGCCAGAGAAAGGGTCTTGTCTGCTGAAAATCCTAGTTGGCGATTGGCTTCTTTTTGAAGGGTTGTCAAATCATAGAGCAAAGGTGGGGGCATTACTGCCACCTTGCGACTGACAGAAGGTGGCTACCAAGGGAGGACTGACAGCAGCGTAGCAAAAAGCGGTCTGTGCTTCTCCCTCAGTGGCAAATCCTCTGTACAAGTGCTTTGAAGAAGGACACCATCTTTTCTGCACAAAAGGCTTGTAATCGCCAAAAGGGGACGGACGAGAATCCTTGATGTTCTAAGATACCTACGGCAGATCATGGCTAGTGTGGGTGTTTGCACGACCTAGTGAATAGGCTCCGCGTCGAGCGATGGACAATGCTCGACTGGCATTGATGCCGACTAACCAATCGGCTTCACTGCGTGCTTTGCCTGCTAGATAAAAGGGGCATCATACGCGCTTCCGGCTTTGAGCTGGGCGAGGTCCCTCTCGGATGGCTTTATCGGTGAGGACGAAATCCAAAGTCGCTGGAAGGGCTTTTGGCATCCCTAGATAGCCATAGATATAGCGGAAGAATGAGTTCTCCTTCTCGTCCGGCATCGGTGGCTACGATGATTTGGTCGCTTTTTCAAAACAGAGAACGGATGATTTTGAGCTGCTTGAGGGCGGTTGGGGTCGTCTTCAAAAGTCTTTGCCTTTGCGGATTTGGCGCACCATAAGTTGGAAGGGTTGCGGAACGATGGGGAGTTCCTCTGCTTTGTAAGCGCCATAGCCATATTGTTCGGGCATTGACAAGGTGATGAGATGACCAAATGCCCAAGTGATAAGGTAGCCTGCTCCTTCAGGAAAGCCATCTTCTCTACGATTTGCTCCAACTATACGCGCAATGTCACGCGCCACGGAGAGCTTTTTCGGCAATGATACAGGTTGTCATAGCTGGATTTCTATTTATTAGTTTTATTTGGTTGTTACATCTTGCGACCGCGCTTTGCTTTTTGTTCTTGCTTGGCTTGCTGCGCTTCTGTAGGGTTGGGTTTGTTGAGATTTTAGCGGTTCTTTGAGGTCTTTTCGTGGCTTCGTTGGTCTTTGCCGTGATTGTTTACCGCAACCTGAGTTTTTATTTTTCCTCGGCTACAGCTTCAACCTTTTTCTTTGCCTGCTTCCTGCTTCTTTTCAGGGATTCCACCTGTAGAAGCGAGGTCTATTCTGTTCTTCATGTCCATACGTACATAAGCGTTAAAAGCTCTTGCCCTCCTTGTCTACCATATTCTTGAGGTAGAGCGTGCTGCCTGCATTCAAGGCTTCACGCTGTTTGTCGGAGAGCGTGAGTCCACAGAGCTTACGAGGCATTCCGCCTTGCTTTTTGTCCTTGTTCTTGATGTTGTGCCTTGCGCTCCTGTAAACTCTTCTTATCACCAAAGATAAATTCGATGCCTTTCTTTCTCTGCATTGACTTGGAGCGTGGCATCAAAAGATTTGCCACTCTTCGAGGTCATCCTTCTACCTTCACAGCCTTACCTTCTATGAGGTCTTTGTATTGCTGGTCAGAGGGTGACGCCTTTTTATTTCATGAAGATAGACACTCTGTCAGCACGCAAAGCGATAACTTCATTCGTCTGTGGATCAATGGAAACATAAGCTGAAAGGCTCGCCACTCTTGGGAGTTACTTCGATGGTTTTACCCAAATTTCCCACGTTGCCAAAAGGTTTCCTTTTTCCTCATTCGAAAACTTGTGTCCCCTTATAGGGAAAGTCGAGTTGCGGTTCTTTTCTTGGGAATGAACGGCAAGTGAGATTTTCCTTCTTCGTCTGTTCGGAATGCAAGGCGTGCTTCGGTGTGGATGGTGGTTTCTCCTACAGGGAATGGCAATCGGTAATAGATTGGTTTTCTGCCAATTGAGCATTTTGTCGAGTTCTCCCGTTCTGCTCGAGCTTTTTCCTTTGGAAAGTCCCAAGGTTTCAAGCATCTTTCCAGTCCACTCGATCAGGGATTGATGGCTGTGGCATTCTTCTGCTGAGAAGGTAATCTTCGAAATCGAGCTGAATGTCTTTTATCTTCTGCTGATTGTCGAGGATTTTGTTTGTTTTGCAACATTGTTTTTGAGATTCGCCACGCCTTGTTCCACATTGTCAGCAAGCACCTTGTACAAGCCAAAACGCTTTGGGTTCGTTGAACTGTTTGAGAAAGTTGGTCATGAAGTTCTTCAGAGTCCCATCTCTGCTATTGAATTTGAGGAAGTCGCTTTGATTTGTGCTTCTTCGGCAGGGGCTGTTTTGAGTTTCCCCTTTTCATCGATGTTTGAAACTATCGGAAAGTTTACCTACTTCCGCCTCGTTTTTGACCTCCGTGCGGTCTTCTAAGACTTCAGTACATAATCGATTATTGTTCGATTCACATAATTGTTTATTTACTAAGATGGAAAATATGCTTAAAGGCAAAAGATATACATTTATTCCTCAGTTTTGTAGTTTGGGGAAACAGAGGATTTGAATGGATATATAAGTCATAATTCAGCAGAAAGATTACGCAATTGAATGTCATTCGGCAACAAACTTAGCACACGCTAGTTAACTCTACACAGACAATGATATGAATTTGCTGCTCATAAACTCATCATAAAGTGTCTAGGCGTTATGGTCTACTTTGTAGATTCCTATTCTTCATGGAAAAAGGGAATATTGAGAATGCGTACCAACTCATTGGGTAATAATACCTAAAGCAGAGCAAACATTGATCATTACATCGACAAAATGTTGACAATGATACAGAAGAAAATCATTAACAGCCCCAGGTAGAAACCCAATTGGCTCTCCCTCCAAAGTTCTATAAAAAGAAGATTGTACTTTGCCTTGCTGGTTTACTCTAAACCCAAACATATCTGAAGATTTAAAAATGCAAAAGAGCAGGAAACGCTTTGAACTTTGAAAGGAAATGTGTACCTTTGCATCAGTATGATATTATACTCTTACTTTAGGAAGCCTACAAGTATAGTTAGTAGGTAATGCATTAATGTAACGATGATTGGTAATTCGGAAATAAATGAGTTTGCGTAAAGTACTTTATGATTATGCTTTTTATCTACGTATAAATGCCTCCGCATTATCCTCTGTTGGCTTATATGAGGGTAAAGCAGGAATAGCTCTCGCACTCTTTGAAGTTGCCGATTTATTGCAAAATGCAGATATCGAAAACTACGCAGTTCGCCTCCTTTGAAGAATGCTTGAGTTACCTCGGTTAATGATTTATCTTTTTCAAAACGGCTGGGCGGAAATTCTATATGTGTCCAATATTTAACTCAGCGAAATTTGTACTCAGCTTTGAGATAGATGACTTATTGTATCAGAAAGAGGAAAGAGATATATAATCATATTAAGGGATTACCAACGAGCAATGTTCATTCAGTCTTTGAAATCTGCTACATACTCTCCATTGTTCGCAGATAAATTGAACACAAAATGCTATAATTTGATTCGGGAATCGATCACAATACTAATGAATCAGTATGCTAACTTTTTGGAATAAAGTCATATTAGATAAGGAACTGCCTACAGAATTTCATCTTCAGAGTTGGGCTATGATTCTCCGACAAGCAAAAGTTGTTTCATTATCAAGCAGACGCAGTGAGAATTACAAAAAGATGTTCGAGAGGGAGTTGATAAAAAGAAGATGTGTTCTTAAGACAGGATATAATGGCTATATGTCCTCCGAATATGGTAAAGATAGACTATGCAGTCCTATTTGTAGTCGATAAAGAGCCAGCCCTTGCTCAGTTAGATTATCTTGTATCAACGTGTTGTCTACCCCATCTGTGCGTGTGCATCTCGATAAGCTGTGGGATTCATTTCTGTCTGAAAATCGAGAAGAACGTCAAGCTATGTTAGTGAGATATATAAAGTAGAAATAGATACTCCTTTAGTACTGAGGGTGTCGCGTTTGAGTGTTATTCCTTTGTTGGAAATACACCCAAGTTGCGGAAGCACGCAATCATTTTCTAATCTCCTTAAATAGTTTAATATATTATCATCGTGGATTATCGCCCTATCATTATAGCTGAGACTGTTTTCTCGCTAGTAACATACAGGTGTATCAAGATACATAAATCTTTGGATAGAAGAACTTATACGACTTAAGTATAAGGTCGTATATTTTCGTTTGAATATAATTTAGATTCCTTGTTTGTTTTATGAGCATGGGTACAACAAGGCTATGTGCAGAGTCTCTATTCCATTACACTAAAGGGATGTTTTTAGAGTGTGTTTTGCTAATGGTGTTCATCTAAAAGCTTACTTCAATGTGATATATCCAATCATTAAAAAGTTTTCTCTAATTATAGTGTTTTCCATGTTCATTCCCCTGAGTTGTATGGATTAGTAGAACTAGCAAAGCGGGATTTCAATGTTTTCACAATCCTGCACCTTCATTCTATACCATGGAGGAATCTTTACAACACGAACAAGACATTATTTTATGATTTGTACAAAAATACATATCAAAGAACAAAATACTACCTCGTGATACAGTGTTGAATGAGGAGAAGGCTACAAGTCATCTGATGAAATCATCTGCGTTACTGAAATGGGACGCAAGTTTCTTAAACGGATGGAGTGGATGAACATAAGCTCCACGTTGATTTACAATGGTCTAAATCAGACGAATGCTATGAGTTACAAAGCGAGACTACAAAATAGATACAATCCCAAAAGCTATGTTGGAGGTCTACGTGAAAGCAAGGACTTGACTTTTGTTCTACAGGCAATCCTTCGTGTTCAGCAATATGGATATAGAATTATCATTGTCTATTGCTGGATATGCCAGATGAGGAAAGAGAAGAGTCGATATCGACATACCCCTCTCTCTCTCTTGAATTCTTGAGGCAACTTACCTTTTCATCAATTATATGAATGCTACAATACTGCAGATTTGGGTCTTATAAGCTTCAGTACAAGAACAGTGTAGCTATGCGGCTATCGAAAATGATGATGTCAGGTTTACCCATTATTTCAACGAATGCTGATGGACTAGATGAAATGTTTACTCATGGAAAAGATGCCCTTATAGTTCCAATTCTTGAAACTAATGAAGGAAATTATTCAGACGTCAATGATGGTAATTCATTTAGTTCGTCTTATCAATGATTATATGCTCAGAAAGCATATTGGGGAGGGGAGCTAAGCGAAGATTTTGCAGAGCAATTTTTCATTTTTCGAAATGCTTAATAGAGACAATAAATATTTATAATACATATGTATCGTCCTAAGGTTAGTGTCACTGTTGTCGCATATAACGCGGAAAAAGTATGTGAATTATGCTATTCAGGTGTTCTAGAACAAACATTTGATGATTTTGAGTTGATTATCGTGGATGATGGGTCACCGATAGAACTTGGGGAGGTTTTGCGGTCTTTTTAAGGATCCAAGAATTCTACTATTGCAAAAAGAACACAATTACATTGCATCCCGCTTAATTGCGCACAACAGCTTGCATCGGTGAGTATATTGCTAGGATGGATGCTGACGACATTATGCATCACAACGGCTCTCCATACAGATTGCAGTTATGGAGAAAAGAAGGAAATTGATATTTGTGCAACTTGGGCAAAATGCTTTGACAATCAAAACAAAGTTGTTGCTCAGGCAGATTATCTCCCCATAAAGGTTATTTCAAAGAAAACTTTATCTGTCATCCTAGTACAATCATTCGTAAATCATTTTGGGACAAACATAACTTAAAATACGAAGCGGAACACGTTTATGCAGAAGATTATAGACTGTGGTTACTAAGTGCGCTGAAGGGAGCTACGTTTTTATATAATCCCTCAAGTTCTGCACTTTTATCGTATTCATAATAAACAAGTATCATTATTACGGCAGGAACAACAAGCAAAAGCTTCGGTGAATATTCGAGGCCTTAATTGAAGAAATTGAGAATATCCCAAAAGTCTCTTTACGGTCTCTTTGGACATCGTTAAACCAAATGCAAGAGGAAGGCATAATCTACGTGGCTCAAGAGAAATGTATCGAATTAGGAGATTCTATTTTTCCATTGCTGAATAGTAAATTATGATGGTTGATAAAATCATTCAATAGAAGCACCAGATTAATCATTTTATTCACAAATCAAAACAAATGATTATGGCACGAATTACAAAAAGCCTACTACAGCTGTCTAAGGGCTGGATCCTGACAGCAGAGAAACAAAAAGTTTTCTCAGTGGAACCAATTCCACGGTTCAGCCACTCGGCAACAGAAAGATAAAGAACCAATCTATGTTGCTCCCCCACTTCCAGAAGTCGTTGTAACACCTGGCAGTAGTTCTCAAAAGCTATGATGAGTACATGTACAATCTTGGCTATAATGTAGGCTACAGAGCTGGCATGTCTGAGAAAATCTCCGGATGACATTGTTTTGAGCATTTTGTGCGTTGGTTTCTCCCAACCTGGTGCTACTCCTGGCGGTAGCTATGATGCAACAGCATACCCTAATGCAGATTTCATACTCTAGTGGTGTACTTAAATGGGTTGAAAGTGATGGTCGTGCTGATAAAGCCGCAAAGGGAAAAAGTAGCCAACTGTTTCTCCAAAAGATGTGCACAAGAGCGATTATGCTTTCTGTATACATCTTTTTGCAAAAGTGAAACTCTATACAAATATGATTGTACACATAAACTCTCTTTGAGAATATTAGCGATTGTTTGTATCTTGTTGGGAATCAACCCTATCGATATACAGAAAGCTGAGTTCATACAAAGACCATTATAGTTTCTCTTTCTTTTTCTGAAGACAATAAGGAAAAGAATGGCAAAACAGATCCTCAGCTTGAATCCCAAAATCCGACCTTTCAAGCGACAAAGAATGGAGAGAAATTGCTTGCAATACTTAATCAGCCCAATAATCTCTATAGCACACTTCGATTTTCGTATTCGTCAGCGCATTCTGCTCTAAGCAGGATTCCCGAAAACGCAAATGGTAGTCTACGCATCAGGTATCAATATCTCAAGATTACACATCAAACTTTTCTTGTGTTGCGTCGATGAAACAATACAGAGAACCGCAGAGACGCACTGGCACATTGACACAACGATGAATAAAATAACGCGAAATTGATGTCAGCGATGCTGCTATGCTCGACTTGTGTCTATATGGTGAAGGTTTGAAAGATAAGGCTGCACAGTATTGCTGCGACCAATGGACGTATTGATTGATGGGGTTTCGATTGCTAACACCAGGTACCAACTTTACCTGCTACCACTATGCCTCAACACATGATGCTCCTAATGGTTTGATTCCTTCTCAACAGTTGCCACCTCCTCCTGCGATTGTAGCTTTTGGAGAATGTGTACACGGAAATTCTGCACTGAGGATCTGCAGTCTATAACAATATCTTAAATTTGATTCACCAAGGAAAATCTAGATTGATTTTGCTGGAGTATCGATGAAAAATGTTTGAAATCAATTACTACATTCATTCGGATAATTATAATAAGTTATCCCAATCTGTAAAACCTTACATACCAAGTTCTTATAGACAGCATAAAAGCAAATCAACAAGAGCCGTTCTCTTGAATCGAGATAGAGAGTTGTCGGTGCAGATATTAGCGTCTGGAACACGCCCAATCAAAACGGACTTCTTGATATAGCAGACTTCATCATTTCTCTTCCAGACTGGCGTACGCGAACCTCAATCTTTCCTTTCTCGAGCATTATTAAGTCAACAAGGAAAACAAGCACTTCACTTCTTAAAGAGATAATCAGGCGACCTTTGATCAGTCGTTTTCTCCACTGCAAAATCGCAATAATGGGAGCGTTCCCTCGAATTGTATTGTCAATGCCATCAATCTATAATAAATATGCCTATCGCGATTCGGTTATGGCAGAGAATGTCTTGTGGGCAGCAGCTCTCTGTAAGAGTTCCTATCCAATTGTATTTGCGCACTCAAATCACGTCTCAAAGGGAAGTGACTACCCCAATATGTATGATTTTCCTATGAGGCTATTATTTATCGAGACAACAGAAATTCATTTACCACCCCGTATCCTTTGTCTTTAGTACAGGAACGATAGGTGCTCTCCATAGAGGGTATTCAAAAAGTAGAATTGCTACTGCTCCTAATTATGGTTTTTGGCGCCAACTCAGCAAAGGTGCACTCACCCATCCTATCTCAAACACCGACAAAGGACTCAATCAAGTTGTTCAAACACGCTTCGTTGAACTCTACCATTCAGATCAAAACTTCTATAAACTAACCTCTACAAAAGGGTTCTCTGGACTGGTATTTCTTAAGAGAGTAAATGGAGAAACACCAGAATATACTCAAACTGGATTCCTCACAACATACAGTGAACAGATTGAACTGAGAAAAGAACAGCTACGATAATCAATAATTACCTCAAACGCTAAATTGAATGAAGACCCATGCCATACAGTTGGGTATAGGTATAAGTCAAAATCTAGGTAATAAGATGGAGTAAAGCATTTCATCTTCATATATCAGAAAAAGCGTAGACTTATTTCCATCATTAACGCTCATATAGGTCTCCCATAGTGCTATAAGATTTTCATCAGATCACCTACTTCTCACTTTCTGTAAGAAGAATAGATGTGTACTTAGACACAAAGTATGTAACATTTCAGACCACACTAACTCCGTTCATATGCTTTTATTCAAACAGATGAAGCATATAGTGATTATTCCATATCAAGATGCTCTTATATTGGGTTTCTATTACCCCTTGCTGAGATATGAAGGGCATCTTTATTCTACGGAATAATATAACTGAAATGGGGACATCGGATACGCCTCGTAAGATACAACAAACAACATTTGCAAATAATCTCATTTTTCAAGATAATATGGATTCACGTAATGAAAAAGTACAGAAATTATGAATCGAATGCCCACATATTGGTGCAAATGGGTTTGCGGGATTTTACTCTTCTAATATGTGGGGTCGCTTCTGCTTGGTTTTCTTATTCACTATCCAGAAACCGTGGATGGTGAAATATCAATAACAGCAACCACTGCTCCAACACGATGCCCTGCTGCCACAACGGGAAGGCTTCACCTTGTGTGGCGCAGTGGCACAATCGTTCGAGGTGAAACTAGTGCATACATTGAAAGTGGTATGAAAATCGAGGACTACTATACGATAAAAGAAATTCTTATCTCGAGGATAGTAACTTCTCCAGTTCCTCACGAATTAGGGATTAGGAGAAATACCGCTTCATATAATTCTTTTATATTATCATTAGAGCGTTGGAAACGAATTCAATCTTCAAAAAGCTTCATGAGATGTTACAGGAGAATCTACAAAGAGACGAAGTTAAAGCCAAGACGCAAATCGTTAAAGCAATTATCAAGAAATCAGGGAGATAAAAAGGAAGAGCTGCAGCGCAAATATGGAGCGCGAGCTACATCATGATAGCATTCCTAAATAGCAAAGGGATGACTACTGAGAACGGAGATTAAAGTCACAAAGCAGAAAATAAGTACTATGCGCAATTAGAAGAGAGTGAAGCTAATCTACCAGAATCTACGCAATTAACAACACAAGCGAAGTTAAAGAGTTCTCAAATTAATTATAGCTCGTAACAAGATAGAAGAGGGAAAAGAGACAGTTGATGAATCTTTCACCGATAATGTTGGCGAAGCGTAACCTTCTCTAAATGAAATTCGTTTATGGGAGGAGAAAAGTTTTTGATACGTGCTAAAATAGAACGGAGAACTAAGATTATCTCGGGTTTTGGCGCAACAATGTGTGGTCGTTCAAACTGGTTATGAACTCTTTTCTATTCTTCCGAAGGTCAAAACAAGAAATTATTGGGAAGCTCTCATCAGCCACTCTGTGGAGCGGAAAGGTCAAAAATAGGGCGGGAGGTTAATGTGAAGCTTAATGACTATCCATATGACGAATTTGGTGTTCTGAGAAGGAACTCTTCAAAGCAATCTCCAATCTTACGAGCAGGCGCAAGTTCAGGAACCGAGTTGTAGAAACCTACTTGGTGCAGATACATTTTCCTAATGGGCTAAAGACCAACTTTGGACATCGGCTTCCTCTCAAATTCGAGGAAGTAAAGGTACAGCTGAAATTATTACCAAAAACCCAAACGACTTATTCAACGTCTATTTGACAATCAAAGCAAACACAGCAAATGAGCATGCTTAAACGATTTACTATAGATTACCAAATGGATTCTCGATTGTGGAATGGCACGCCTCACGCTGTGAAGATGATTGCAAAATACTATGGAAAGTACTACTCACTTTCGTGTCTTCGAGACAAATGTGGTATTACCAAAGAAGGTGTTTCATTACTAGAATTTTGAGTACAGGTGCAGAAAGCATGGGACTTGTGCCCTCTCAATTAAGTGTAATTTGAAAGATCTCATTGAAAAAGTACCACTTCCTGCAATTGTCTTCTGGAATGAGAGACCACTTTGTTGTTGTCTGTCATACGACTCAACGGTATATTTATGTGGCAGACCCTATGAAAAGGACGAGTTAAATATACTTCGGAGGAATTTGTGCGTGGGTGGCTTCTCCATAATGAAAAGTCAAGGTGTACTGCTTGCTCTTGAACCAACCTCAACCTTTGCAGATACAACTCGAGCGTGAACAGCAAAAGGATAGATTTTCTTTCTATCATTAAGTATTTTGCACCTTATAGAGGCAAACTTTGCATTGGTTTTCCCATAATGCTTATTTAGCTAACTCTTTTACAAGGTATTCTTCCCTTTATCTCTAAGGCTGTTATTGATGTGGATATTAAGACCTCCGATACTAATTTCATAAATATGGGTACTCGTAGGTAATATTTTCATCCTCATTAGCATAATGGTTTTCAACGTATTGCGTGATTTAGTGGGTTTAATGCATATTACGACTCGGTAAAATATTGCACTTATTTCAGACTACCTCCATAAACTGATGAGACTTCCGATCACTTTTTGAGAATAAACTCTTGGAGATATCCTTCAACGTGCTCATGATCACGAACGAATTCGTAGTTTCATTATGAATAACTCGCTCTCACTGATTTTTCTCTGCGTTGACATTCGTACTCTTCTCTGTTATCCTCTTAGCGTACAATACCACCATCTTTTTATCTTTTTATCGGGTTCTGCGCTTTATGCTTTGTGGGTATTGCTCTTTCTTAACATCCGCAAAAAGACTCGATTGCAAATACTTTGAGTTGCTATCTCGCGACCAAAGCTATTGGGTAGAAACAGTGTCGCGATGCAGGATATAAAATTTCACAACTACGAGAAAACCCGTCGTTGGAAATGGGAAACATCCAAACTGCTCTTTATCGTGTAAACAAACGAGTTATGGCTGTAACAAATATGCAAAATCTCGAGGCGCAATATTGAGAGTGTCAAGAATATGGGCATCGTTTTCTTCTGTCTACGTCTGTGATAAAAGGCGATATTACATTTGGTGTAATGATTTCTACTCAATTTATCATCGGCATGTAATAGTTACACTAGTACAATTTATCAACTTTGTTGTTTTCGGCACAATATGCAAAGATTTCTTTCCTTCGCCCATGAATGAAATTCGTCAACCAGAGGGATGAAGAAGAAATGCTCTATTGGCTCTAAACGTCTCCCCAAAAAGTAGAGACATTACACTCGAAAACGTACATTTTCGCTACACGAGTAATGCCCCCTTAGTACTTCAACGGATAAATATTACAATCCCTCAAAATAAAGTTACAGCAATAGTTGGAGGTAGCGGTAGTGGTAAGTCTACACTATTAAAACTTTTAGTTCGCCTCTATAACCCTTCATATGGTGAGATTAAGATGGGTGGTATGAACACCCAGTATAAATCTTCGAGTGGCGAAGTCTCTGTGGTGTGGTTATGCAGGATGGAAAACTCTTTAGTGAGAGTGTTCTAACTAATATTGTTTTAGAAGATGAGCATATAGATTACGAACAGCTCCAACGTTGCTGTGAGATAGCCCAGATTGCGGATGAGATAAACGCTGTGCCCAAAGGCTTCGACACAATGATAGAGAAAATGGAGCGTGGACCTCAGTGGTGGACAGAAGCAGCGTTTGCTCATAGCTCCGCGCTCTTTACCGCAATCCTCAGATGCTATTCTTAGATGAAGCAACTAATGCACTCGACACACAAATCAATGAGCAAGAAATTACAAAAGCTCTAAATGAAGCATTTACGGATCGTTACGCAGTCGTGGTTGTCTCATAGATTGAGTACAATTCGAAATGCGAGATCAAATCGTAGTGATGCATCAAGGAGAAATAGTGAAAGTAGGAACCATGAAGAACTCATTCAAGCAGGAAGGTACTATACAGAACTCGTTGCTTCTCAATCTGATAAGTCTTAGAATAAACTCTTTCACTTATGAAAGTAGCTTTTCTTTCTGCCAGCAATCATAGATATCAATCCTGGTCTGGTACATTATATCATATGTATTCTAACTTGAGGAAATGATGTAGAATGGATAGGAGGCGACATCTATAAAGAACGATTGCAACAATAGGCTTCGTTATCCTAATCAGAGGTTTATTCCTGAGTTACATATTGATTATTGGACGGTTGTGTGAGGACTTCTTTCAGTACAATCATTTTGATGTTATCATAGCAAGAGACTACTTTTTCATTGCCGAATTGTGCGTAGATATTCCTATTATTTATATAGGAGATACTACTCTTGATTTAATGAAGATTACCTCAAATTGCCCACAAATTTTTGCCGAATTTGCAGACGAGGTTGAGCGATTAGCAATTGCAAATGCATCACAAGTTATTTACAGTTCTGAATGGGCTGCTCATAATGCTCTTGATCATTATTCAGCTTCACCAGAGAAAAATAAAAATTGTCGAGCTAGGGGGCAAATCTGTCCGATTCGAGTTCCATTAATAGTCTACCAATACACAGTGAATGTTGTAACATTTTGTTTGTGGCTAGGAACTGGGAGGAGACTATAAATCTCATGGGACATACAGTGCTCAAGGAAAAGGGCTTCAGATTTAAGTTAACAATCATAGGATGTAATCTATGTGGCATGAAAACATTGAGATAATAGAGTACTTAGATAAATCAATCCCAAAGATTTAGCTTTTACTGTACCAAAATATCAGGAGGCAAACTTCTTTTTGATGCCAACTAGATTCGATTGCTTTTGGTGTTGTCTATGCTGAAGCAGCAGCATTCGAATCCCATCATTCGGAACTCATGTTGGAGGTGTTGGTCAGGTAATTCAAGATGGTATCAATGGTTTCCTCTTTGAGTATAGTGCTACAGGAAAAGAATACGCAAATAAAATAATTGAAATCTATCAAGACGTTGAAGGTTATAAGAATCTGTGTGTTACAACTCAACAAGACGCAAAAGAACGCTTAAACTGGAATGTATGGCAAAAGGTAGAAGATATTATCGCTACAAGTCGTCACCTCGCATGATCGGATCCTAGTACAAAAATCAGTTCTACCTGCTTATATCATCAATAGGAAAGTAAGGACAGATAGAAGGGCTACATATCTCCAATGAGTTTAAAGGTAAACCAGAATTTATGGTCAACTGGGTAGAAAAGCCTGTGAACACACTAATGGAGCAGTTGGATTGCATGGAATAGTATCCGTCAAAATTGTGCAAGAAGCAAAGCAACAGGAGTATGAGTTTATTCTAATTTGTGAGGACGACCACTTTTCACCGAACACTATACTCCTGAGTATTTGTTCTCAATATTCACACGCAAGGCAACAAGGTCGCCCTATTATTGAATGGTGGAATCAGGAGGTTGGTACCGCTCTGCTCGTCTCTACTAATCGCTATTGGATTGATTGGTTTTGGTGTACACAATTTGTTATCATCTACGGCCACTTTTCGACGATATACTATTTACTACGAATTCCAAAGAGAATGATACTGCTGATGGGAATTCTCTCTATCACCCTATAAAATGGTTTTATATCCATTTATTTCTGAACAAAAGAACTAGCTATTCAGATATTACAGAAGGGAATAAAACAACCCAATTTTGATTCTAGAACACTGAACGAGCAAAAGAATAAGTTAGGAACTTTTCATCGCATATCTCACTACTTCAATTATAGATAATCATGCGTTTATACATAACAATACTACTGTGTGATGTGTCCTTTTCAATTACTATGTGAGGCAAAAATCTACCCTTACTTTTTCCAAGATGCACTTAGAATCGCCTCACACAAAATCAGCTGCTGCTCAACAAAGCTAAATCTGCGTATAAGATATCTACACTAGACTATGAAATTTACCGAGCCAATCTACGGCCCTAGTTTATCACTGTCGTTAATACCAGGACGCTACAATCGAAGTATTGTACAACGCTATGACTTTGAGAGTAATCAAGATATTTATCGTACTCAACAGACACTCTTTTCATCGGGAAGGCTCATTTTGAATCAGCAAGTACCATTCACTGGTGGGAACGTATTCCTTTTACTCTGATTTGCAATCCTACCAGACTTTTTGGAAAAGTGGCTACACTCAATTCACAAGTCTCTTCCTGTAGTTCTAGGGGTATTCTCAGCAACTTTTGGGACATAATCCCTACAAATGGGCTAAGCGAATGAGAGGACAAACGAATAGAGTTGGCTCGCCAACAATTAGCATATACCTTTGAGGAGATTTCAGTCAATGTAACTACACTATATTCTGACGCACTCATTGCCCAAAAAGAATTAGAATTAGCACGGGACTATACATCAAATACTGATATACTGCTTCAAAAGGGTGAGGAGTTAGAAAAATTAGGCCGTGCTACACATAGTGACGTCTTACTCCTTAGCCTAGAACATTCACAAAGCAGCCAAACAGCTCCTCAATGCTACAAATACTTTAAAGAATGCCTTATATCGTCTATGTGATTATATTGGAATTGTTCCCGAAGACTCTCTTTACTTGAATTCATTGTCTCATCCGACATTACTACCTATTATGGAGAAAGAGGCTATTCTGCAAATCTCTCCAGAATAGTCCTATTCTTACATAATAGACGGTTATCAATCATTGCAGCTCAACAAATTGTAGATACTGACAAGAAAACAGCGATTTATGGAGCTACATTGGAGTTGTCACAGGCTTCACTCAGACCTCACAAACGCTTCTCTCTGCTTATCAGCACCTTTACGACAGGATATTATCTCTGTTGGTATATCAATTCCATTAGTGGACTGGGGAATACGAAAAGAATGTACAAAAAGCACCAAAGCAGACTGCGCAATGCAACTATTAGTGAGGAAGAAGCTGTAAAAGCAAATTAAGCTGTGAGGTTTCTTCTCTTATCAAAGATTATAATCTGTACTTTTGCAGGCAATAACTCTTGCTCAAACAGATATAGAACTCTCTAAGAGGCTACGTGGAAGAAAAGTCAAGAGAAGTATCTCTTAGGGAAAAATTCTGTAGAAACAGTATTGAAAGCCAATCAAAAAATACAAGCTTCTGAACGGGATTATTTATCTGCATTCAAGAGTGTTGGATAAAATACTACCAAATAAGGAAATATACACCTGTATAATTGGGGAAAAATAACACTCCTATTAAGATAACCAATCTTGGTAGGGAGATATCTCAGATACTAAATAATAGATGGGATTTAATTGTTTCAGGCCTATTCCTTTTAATTAGATGTTTCAACGTTGGATCATTCTTAATCCGTTCAACCTCAGAATCCCACAAGGCTCAGCACCTCTTGTTTAACCCTTGTAATTGGCTTCGATAGTCTCACGGAGATTATCGGAGCCATCTTCATTATGAACTCTGCGATGATGGAATGGGCTGATATGCCTTCATTTCAGCAGAAACCTTGGCAGAGTCTCACGACTATCTCAGCGTGGAAGATTTTCTGCTCGATACGCTCATCGAAGTTGTCGGTACACTCACCGAACATTCCTTGTGTGAGGTTGGAGATTTTTGGAAGCAGGAATAAGGCTATCGAGTTGCGTGGAGATAGAGGTGAGACTTGTCGTTGCGGTTGATGGTCATGGACTGTCGTTGCTGGAGGACTTTTCCGAAGCGCTCGGAGAGGGTTTTGGCTGTCTCACCTACGACTTGACCGCTAAAGACATTTCCACGGTGTTTTTGATAACCTTACTTTCCTTATCGCCATAGTCGCGAGTGAGTTGCGAGAAGTCTTGAAATCCCAAACAAACTGCCACCTTGTTAGAGCGAGCTGTGGCAATGAGGTTGTCCAAGCCACGGAAATAGATGGTAGGTAGCTCGTCTATGATGACCGAAGATTTGAGTTGCTTCTTCTTGTTGATGAGTTTACGATGCGCGAATTGTAGAGTCCAAGTGCTGCTGAATAGATGTTCTGTCGGTCAGGATTATTGCCCACCACCAAGACCTTTGGCTCACGTGGGTTGTTGATGTCGAGAGAAAAAGTCATCTCCTGTCATCACCCAATAAAGGGCGGGTAGAAATCATACGTGAGAGGCGGTATCTTTGCCGAAGCTATCTGCCCTTGTAGCTGGTCTTGTGCTCCACCCTCCCACGCATCCATAAAGGGTGAAAGGTAGTTCGCCAATTCATCATAGGCGGTAAGGATGGGAAATATCTGTGCATAGGGGCGATTGAGGAACTCAATGGCGTGTGGAAAGGTGCAATACTTACCGTCTTCGTAGATTTTGAGAAACCAAATGATGGCAGCGAGTAAGATGATAGGTGACTCCACAAAAAGAAATCTCCTTGTTTTTGAATCCACGAGCGGTTGAGATTGAGCATTATGGTGTAGGCACTTTCGTAGGCATCCGAGATATCCGTCTCGTAAAACTAGGATTGATGGGATTGCAGCGATGACTCTTACGTGGGTCATCAAAGTTGATGACGAAGAATTGGGGTTTTACTTCATAAGCATCCAAATGATGCGAGCAAATGATTGTAGGCAATCTCTGAGAGGTCAGGAAATTTGTAGTCGTAGATGTACATTGCAGAAAACCTTTTTCTATTTGTTGCTTGATGTAGTTGTTCACAATGGCATAAGACTTACGCGAAACCAGTGTGCCGAGAACCATCGAAGCACGGAAAGGATTGACGATGTTGATCCACCCTTTGTTCCATTTCTTTTTGTAGTAAAGCGTGTAGGCAAGTTCACCGAATACTCGTTTTGCATCAGCCGTGTTTCTTGCATAAAACTCTCATTTTCCATATTGAAAACGTCATCCATCAGGTTGTTTTGAGCAAACGACTCATCCACACTCCAGCCATCAATACGGCAGAATGTAACCCTAAGGACACAGAGAAGATGTAGAGTGATGCTGCACCTACTGCAGAAATGGGTAAGAACAAGACCCACCAATTTAGAAAGAAAGCACAAAGCCCATACCAAGGGCAGAATAAATCATTCCCCGTTATCTTCTCTTCTTTGACGCCCTTTTGTGCCTAGGCACGAAAGCCCAAGGAAAACCACGCAAAGAGCTTTGTCCACAGAATAGAGGATAACAAGCCGGTTGTGCGTTGAAAAATTGAGTAGGATTTTGTCTATTATAGCCAGCGTGAAGTGCCACGTTTCAACGCAAATCGGCTCATTGAATCCTGAACAGATTTTATTTGATGGTTGAGTAGATGGTTTTCATTTGTTTAAAGGCATAGCGAGCTACGGTGAGAACGAATGAGAAACAAGATGCCAACAAGCAGATGAAAGAGGACAGGAAGTTATCTTCTCTCCATAACGAACTGCACTATAACAATCTAACAATAGATTCGGGTTAAACAAAGAAAAATCGCAAGGGCGAAATGTTAATGCAAAACGGCGAAAACTGCAAACTTTTTCTTCGTTCTAGGAAATCAAAACACGCTTCTCCCTTTTCTGTTTTGTCCTTTTCGGCTCATTCATTTCAAACTTTGGGCATTTTCCTCCAATTTCATCGGACATTTTCAAAATTCAAGGGAAGAAATCGGAAAAATGTCCGACAAAATTACACAAACAACACGTCACTTTTTCAAAACGACACGTCGTTTCTTCAAAAACAAGCACTAGTTTTGAAAAACGACCCATAAGCCAGTAAAACAACTTCGAAGAATTGCGATTTTCAAAGCCGCTGAGAATCGCATAATTCTCAACAACTTTCTCTCAGTTCCAAATACCGCGTTAAATGGAGGGGTACGAAACGCAAACTTTACTAAAACTAATTCATTTTCCGCTTCTCTCTTTATCCCCAATCGGGCATTAGACCATTTCATTTAATTGTTGAGCAGATGGTTTTGTCATTAGCCTTTGGCGTAGTGGCTACGTCGAGAAGGGACGAAAAACAAGATGACAACAAAGAAAATAAAAAGCTGACAGGGAAGTTATCTTCTTCATAACGGTCTGCACAATAACGCGTCTAATGACCGATTGGGGTTCTATCAAAAAGAAACGATGTGAATGTGTTCTCGCTCGATGTCGTGGTGCTTAAACACAATGTAGGGTTGTGAGCCGTAGCCGAGTGCCTGCATATATTCCTCGGCTAAAGTGGCTAGCCTCTCATCCGACAAGCGTTCATCGGGGTGAGGATTGAGGGACAATGGAAGACGGTCTTCTTTGTTCAGCAATGTTGCCGGAAGGAGTGCTTGCATATCACGAGTACTTCTTCCATCTTAAAGACCCTTCAGCTGATTGATGAGTCCTTGGGATAGAATGACTTCAGCATCCTTTTTCCACTTTCTTAAAGTTGTAGCCTAGCGCACCACCTAGGTTTTCCGTGGCAGAAATTTTGGCAATCATCGTTTGCGGTAGTCAATGGTGAGGGCAATAACTTGGGATTGCAGCGCAAGGATTTGCGTGGAATAGTGCGTCAATTTCTCTAGCATCACCTGTGCTGTCTTAACGGAATGATAGGTGTTGAGCGCGCGTACGGCTTGGTTATAGAGGATGCCAATCTTATGTATTTGTGCCGTGAATTCCGATAGCTTTCGATTGTATTCACGGCTGGTTTATCTACGGAGATGACCTTAAATTCTTCACCCAACAAGCGAGCGCGCGCACAAAGTCTGACTTTGTTTTGCGCCCGAACGTTCGGAACAAATCAATGATTTTCTGTTGGTCTTTTGGGATTAGGGAAGGCTGAGTATCCCATCTATCCCAATGTTCTATTGGATTTTGCATCGTAATATGGGTATTATAGGTGATTAAAAACCGACTTTGGAGGTTTCTTTTTCCCAAGGGGCAAGGTTCTTTGTCGGCAAAAAGCGAAGTTTGTCGGACAAGAGACACCTGCCAGTAAGAGGGTGATGCAGGAAGCATCCAGCCCTTAGTGGGCTGTTTCCTTCAGTCGTGTTAGGGGTTGTATTTGTTCGTCTGCAAAGTTACAGCCTAAACTTAAATCATTCAATACGAAAGGATTATCCAATTCATCCCTATTTTTCCCTCTTTTCTCCTTTTCTTGTGGTGGACTAAAAACTAAGTTCTTTTGCAGAGTCAAAGGTCTGTATAGACTGAGCTAAAGACATCCAAAATGGACTGACTCATTGACCAATTGATCTAACTGACCAATTGACCAATTGACCAATTGACTTAAGTCTGTGCAGTTTATACAGAGAAAAAGTCTAAGCATTACACGACCTATAAACACGATTCATTATAGCAACAGAAAGTATCACGACCTCTATTTTTAGGCTTCGCTTCTCAAAAAGGTGGAGTGGGAAAAAGCAGTTTAGCCGAAGTCTTGGCTGCGGTGCTGTATTATGAGCGTGGGATTTCCTCTTGTTGTCATGGATTGTGACGCAACACAAGAGTCGTTCTATAAGTTACGAGAGCGCGAACGCGACCTTATCGAGGTCGGATGCCAAGATTCAAGCTGAGATGAAAAGCCTATTTCACGCGCTTAGAAGCCTTCCTATACCATCTTACGCGCCAAACCCGAAGATGCTCTCACGCTGAAAGTGCAACAATATCTCGACACAAGGAAGAGGAGAACGACTAGTGATTTTTGATTTCCCAGGACACGCCAGCACAGATAGCTTGTTGCGCTTTTCTGTGGAAATGGATTTCATCATCTCTCCCATCGAAGCCGACCCTCAGTCCTTAGCGTCTTCTTTTGCCTATGCTCGCACCATCCGTGATTTGGGCTTAGGCTTTGAAGACATGCATTCACGAGCTTCTTCTTTCTCTGGAATAAGGTAAATCGCCAGTGCAAAATCCACGATTCAACAGGTTTTTACGGACTAGTGCCAAAGCAAGAGGTTTGGTATGTTTGATACTTGCGTCTATCATTCTGTGAAGATTGCCGAGAATTACAAGCTGCAGGAGGGTCAAGACTTGTTTCCGCAGTTCTTATCTGTGCGCCTGCTCCGATGTATCGCGCTGCCCTTGGCATTGATGCGTGGGTGGATGAGGTGATGGAGAAGTTACTACCTTATAAATCTAAAAGTTTGATGAGTAGTCTGAGAAGAACAACGCATAAAATTTTTCAAGAGAAAGCTCAAGTGGGGATATGGGTACAGAAGTTTGAACGAACGTTGAAGATGCGCCTTTCTATGATGAAGCCGTAGCTTCCTCGCGCTTCCTCCAAAAGAGAAAAGGAGGAAGAGAATTATGAGTGAGGTCCACATCAACGATTTCATTTTCGCAATATGCAGACCTCTATTTGACCCTTAATAGTTCCAGGCTGCAGCTGGATTTTACCATTCGCACAGAGGTGTTGCAAACACTTCGACACGTGCTGAGTGATTTGCGGTCTGACACGACACTTCGAGTTACATTGAACGCATTATGTGGAACATCTTCGCACGCACCAACAATTGCTCAATAAGGAAATTGTCAAACGCAAGGAAAGGAACAAACCATACAACTATGATTACTGCTTTTCTACTCAATATTTTGCTCCTTTTTCTCCATCCTTTGGGTGGCGATGGGACTGGTTTATACCTTTCATCGTTGGAGAAATGGATATTCAACTCAACAGAAAGTTGTACCTCAGAAACTGATACCCAGCAAGATACAGCCAAAACTTCTGAAGAGCATATCCTTGTGGGCAAAAGCAAAAGGTGACGACTAAATTATTGCTATCGACTTCGATGGAAGCCACAGGAAAATCTAGTGAGTCTGGGTTAATGTGGCTAGCCAGTACAGTAACGGAGCCAGTAACAGATTCTTTACAACAAGAAGATGCAGAAGACCTCCTCCGAACAGACCGAAGAGAGTGAAATCGCGGTGGACTATACCCTCAGAAGAAGTGGATGAGGAGTGAAGTGCTTTGCGAAGAAATCCTGGCAAGACAATGCTACTGCCGAGTGTTTTGCCCACTAGCATTCTCCTCGCGACTTAGTGCGATTGAATCATTGGCACAAACAAGATGATAGTCTTGATGAGGAGGACAAAACGGAGGTTGTCCATACGCTCCAAAGTCTGAAGGTACAGACTTATTGGCGCAATATAAAGCCCAACTTTCCCAGAAGAAAGGGTGCATCAGAAACTCTCTGCGGCCATTGACAAGGCTGAAACAGAAGAACAAGAAATGGAGAAAAGAAGAAAAGAATCTTCAACTCCATTTCAGAAATAGCAACTCATTCTCCTCGATTATTATCTGTAAAACCATCCATTCGGAACAGGAGAACACTACGGAGGTGAGGTTACACCAATCCGACCTTTACTAGAACCTACAACACCTCCTCTGTTCTCACTTCCATTCTCTCACCCTAGCAATAATCACATTTAATTCCTATCAATATGAAGACAACAAAGAAACTTTCTCTCGTGCTTCTCGCCCTCTTTCTCGTATCGGCAGGAGCTTATGCCCAAGGTAACGGTATGGCAGGTATCAATGCAGCCACAAAAATGGTGACTTCCTACTTTGATCCTGGTACAAAAACTCATCTATGCCATCGGTGCTGTCGTTGGTCTGATTGGTGGCATCAGGTCTACAACAAGTTTTCAGCGGTGATCCCGACACCAGCAAGACGGCTGCCCTCTTGGTTTTGAGCTTGTATCTTCCTCATTGTGGCAGCAGCATTCTTCGTAGCTTCTTCCTCTAATGGCATCGTGGGACATCAATCAGGGAATAGGTCGTACGGTGGAGTTTAAGGGCTTGAAAGCGCAATACCTCTTCCTCTTTGCTGGAGGACTCTTGGCGGCTTTTTCGTGCGTGGTCGTATGCTATCTCTGCGGTATGAGTCAGTGGCTGTGCTTAGGTATCGGCTTGGTGGGTGCCACACTTGTTGTGTGGCAAACGTTTCACCATGAACCACAAGTATGGTCGGTATGGACTGATGAAGCAAGGGGGCTATTCGTATGCATCGCGCTATCTCATTAACCGCCGTACGGTCTATCACCTCTGTAAGGGATGCTCACATAGCACGGCACTAGCGTCGTTACTTCGACATTCGGGCTAGTCACGTACTTCTAGTACGCTCCTTGCGCCCTCTGTCTCAGTGCCTAGCTATTACCGCACTCTGCGAGACATTCCTCGTAACCTCAAACAAAAACACGAACATATGCGCAACACCAGCAAAAATAAGCACGCTCGAAGTAAGTTTCCTCTTTTGGCCGTGGAACATGGTTTGCCTTGTGAGCAAGGATGCTGACCTATGTGCCTTTTGTTGGAACTTCGAACTCTTCACGCCGTGACAGAGAGCGAATATGAGCGATGCACTCGCAGCGCACAAGGCGATTAAGGGCTTCTAATTACAGCATCGTGCATAAGCAGAGATTGGTTTGTCAAGAAAACTATGCTCCGAACTCAATGAGGGGAGAACTCAGTTTTCTGGCTCGCAGCTTCAGAGCGACATTTTCAATGAGCGACCTTACCTCCATCACGCGGTTTATCTCTTTTCTCACCCAAACGACCAGAAGCGCATGGCACAGCAGGTACTTTCTGCCCTGATGCCGTGGGCATCTCATTCAAAGACATTGAAGATAAGGAAGCGGTGGCAAAATTCTTGAAGCCGTAGACCAATTTGAGCGGATTATCAATGATAGTGACCATCTTCGTTTGACGAGAATGACTGAGGATGAACTCATCGGTACGAAAAGAAAAAGGTGGCTCCTCGATAGATATTTTTCGCTTTCGGAGAATCAGCACGCTTCTTTGGAGGATATTCGTTTGGGGCAGACCTTGCTGCGTGTGGGCGACCAAATGCTTTGCTTGCACACACTGAGCGATACGGACGACCTTCCACAAGTGTCGCATACCGATGCACGCTATGAACGACTTTTCTACCGACCGCGGCGATTGCCGACTGTGAGTTTTGCCGCTCCCGTGGGCTTGCTTCTGCGTGCGACCACATCTGCGATCAGCAATATATCTTCATTGAGGAATGGCAGTCTAGCCAACGAGACGCTTTTGAAAAGCGGGCGAGGGAATATGCACTCTCTTTGGCGCGATATAGCCGAAGCAATCAAATCAATGAGGTGGATACAGGGTATCTCAATTTGGCGCACTCTCGCGACTGACTTCTATTCGGGCGCATTTCAATGTTTGTAGCATGGAGTGGCGACAAAGAGGAACTTCGTCCGGGTAAAAGCGAGTGTGGGTTCTGCGCTGGCACTGATGGAATGCAGACCACGGCACAACACGATTGACTTGCGCAGCTACGCTTTGTTGGGCGGGTATCCCTGGCAACGCTGGCGACTTTCCTGCCGCAGAGGGTTTTCTACACCTTCATTGAGCCTGCTCTTTGTTTCTTACGGCGAGAGACAAACTACAAAGTTCTCTCTCTCCTTCGGCATCCGCAGCGGATCGTTTGTCGGGTAAAGCCCATTCGCTTGGACATTTCTGACCTGCCGATGAAGAAAGGTGTTACCGCAACACGCAATAAGTTCATCTTAGGTGCATCGGGCGGTGGAAAATCTCTCTTCACCAACCACATGGTGACGTCCAGTACTACAGCGAACAAAGGGCGCATGTTTTACTCGTGGATTACGGGTAATAGTTATCAAGGACTCTGCGAACTCATTCACAGAAAAGACCAAGAGCGGATGAGGTCTACTTTCACTTACACAGTGATGAGTCGCATTTTCCTTCAATCCCTTCTACCGACCGATTATGTCTTTTGATGTAGAAAAGCGAGAAAGTATCTGCACGTTGCTACTTACGCTGTGGAAAGAGTGCCGATGAACGCATGACCAAGACGCGGAAAAGCGGGTGAGTTGGGTTCGGCTGTGAATGCTTACATTGAAGCGCATTCGTGCGCGACCATAGCATCACGCCTTGCTTCAATACCTTCTGCGCCGAATATCTCAGAGAATGTCTATCGCCGGAGATGGAGGAAAGAGAAATCAAAGGTGACGCTCAAGATTTCCAACATCAACAACCTGCTGCACCACGCTCAAACCGTACCACCGTGGTGGACGTTATGACTTTCTGCTCAATTCTACGGAGAACATCGACCTGCTTTCTAAACGCTCATTGTCTTTGAGATTGACCAAGTGAGGACAACAAAGACCTTTTTCCCTGTGGTGACAATCATCATTGTGGAGAGCCTTTATCGACAAGATGCCGTAGATTGAAGGTATTCGCAAAATGATTCTCATTGAAGAAGCGGCAGGAAAGCCATTGCTTCGGCTAATATGGCGGATTACATCAAGTATCACTACAAGACGGTGCGCAAGTATTTTGGCGAAGCCATTGTGGTGACTGACCAAAGAAGTGGATGACATCATTCAATCTCCCATTGTAAAGGAGAGTATCATCAACAATAGCGACACCGCGAAATCCTCCTCGACCAGCGTAAGTATATGACGTTGTGATGGCATCCAAGCGATGCTGGGCTTGTCGGAAAAAGGAGAAGGCCAAATTACGCTCATCAAATCAGAACAACGATCCTCATCGACTTTTACAAAGGGTGTGTGGACTGGACTGACACTGACATACTGCCGAGTGCGGTCTATGCAGGGTGAGTGATTGGAGGAATACTTGACTTATACACACAGAAGAGACGGAGAAGGTGGAGGTGCTGCCTTGCCGCGAGGCAACTCGGTGGAGACAATAGGCTGCCATCCGACCGCTGGCTCGCGAGAGACGCAACACGAGAATGACGACACCTCAGAAGCTCACAGAAATCTCCGAGAAGAACTCAAAATCTCCGATATTTTTCAGCGATGTGAGATTTTTCTCACACACAGTCGGACGATTTTCTGCAAAAACACCCTTGTTTTATTTACAGTAATCTCCATAGCTAACTACGATATAACTCATCATTTCAAAATCAACCAACAAATGAAAAAGTACATTCTCTCGGTTTGTGTTGCTTTTCCACTCTCGTTTGTGGAAAGGCTCATGCCCAATGGGTGGTGACTGACCCTACCAATTTGCAGGCAACATTGCCAACACGGTCAAAGAAATTGCTACGGCTGGTGAGACGGTCAGGCCACCTTGAATGGATTTGAGGAGACGAGAAGCTCTGACGACACCAAGAAATGCTATGACGCACTCGCAAAGGTGAGACGATCTCGTGCGATGCCTACAAAGTCAAGGTGTATCTTGATGAGGTGGGCGATATTTCTGTTTATCTACGTCACCTCCCTACAAACAGATGCTTCGTGACCCCAACTTCCGCCCTTCGGAACTCGCTGCCATCCTTCGGGATATGACCAGCTCTTGGAACAAAGTGGGGAGAGTTTGAGAAAGAACTCAAGTCTGTTGCCAAGAGTGGTGTTTTTCGATGAACGATCACGAGCGTGTGCGAGCCATCCGACCGCATCTATACCACACTGCGTGGTATCGCTCGTTGGACACTACTATACGAGGATATCTCGGTGAGCTACGTACGTACTGCCAGAGAAAAGGGTGACTCTCTCTGCGGTGCAAGCCCTATGCGGCAACACGGACAAAGCCGATATTGGTCGTGATGCTATGGTTCCGCTGGTTTACGACGACCTGCGCTCTACCTACGATGAGAGTGATGCCGCTCTGTCATCAGATGTCGGGCATTGCCAAGGGTATTGCCGGTCTGAGTGCAGCTCTTTTACATTGCCCTACGCGTTTTGAGCATCCATTGCACAGGCTGAACCCATCGATGTGTTTCCCTTGCTCCATCCCGCTGTCTTGGGATTTTGCATCATGTTCTTTCCCAACGGTGGTGTTAGAACGATGAATACAGTGCTTTCTCCTGTGGTGCAAGGCACAGAAGCGATGAGTGCGCCGACAAGAAAACACGTTGGCACAGTTGGTGAAAAGGAGGGATAAACTCAGGGCGGCTTATCTGAAAAATCCCGAAACGGCTTGTTGGTGATCTAATGAGAAGTTTGACGAAAAAGGGATCGAAAGAGATGGGCATCATCGGTCGGAAGATGCAGTGACCATTGCCGGAATGTATGCCGAAAAGGGCTGCCTATCAGACGAAGCAATGGTTTATGAAACTCTTCGAGATTTCATGGGTGCTCTACAATGCCGGTTTGATTATTGATACGCTGCGACTTTATCACTATTGTACTTTCCATTCCTAGAATACTGATCGTCTTTGGTATCTCGGTGTGGGATGGACTTTCGGGTTCGCTCAGTGCGTGGTTCTCGCGCTACATATCGATCTATCTGTGGTTTGCCCGTGAGGTTCCATTCTTTCGGCTGCTTGCCAAGATTCAAGTCTTGATGGTTCAGAAAAGATATTACGAGCGCTTTCGAGTGCGAACTATGTTCCTGACTCGGGAACGTGGTGATTTACATTGTCTTCTTCCTCATTGGCATTTATGGGATATTTCTGTGTGCCACTGCTTGGCCGGCTGGATCATCGAAGCCGGTGGCGGTAATCAGGGCTTATGGATGCAATGTCAATAGCGTGGCAAAGTGGCGCACAAGGCCTACACGGGTGGTAAGGCTTCTGCGCCGGTATGGGAGCTGCCGACTGGGAGTATCGGTGGACGTATCAGGGGATGCTCATTAAAAGTAGACATTAGATGTTGACGTTGAATGTTAGACGTTCGTCACAGACCCTTTTGTGCTCGCTACGACTTTCGTAGCTCGTCTGGAACGTTTGAGACTGGACAACAATACAACAACATACACTCTATGGAATTCAAATCTCTAAAAACATTCAGACAGCATTTAGTCAGATTAGGCATATCATCGTCTTTTGCCCCTGCTCTGTGGGCATTACGGCTTATGCGCTCTGTGCTTCCTACAGCTTTGCTCAGAGCAACGAGATCTATGTCCTTGACCAAGGAAATCTTTGATGCTGGCGCTGAGTCAAGATGCTTCTCATAATCGTCCTGTAAGCGCGCGCGAACACGTCGAACGTTCCGAACTCTTCTTTAGCATTGCTCCCGACAAGGATCCTGAGCAAAATATGGCACGTGCCTTTGCGCTGTGATAAATCGGCTTTTGATTATTACAGGATTTGGCGAGTGCTTCAATAGTGCTATCTCCGGGCAGTATGAATCAGCGGGATGAAATCGACTCTATACAATGTGACTTTAAGGTGTATCCTATGCCGTGACTACCTATGCGCGGGTCTTCATCGTACGTCCTAGTAACGTGACGGAACGTAGTCTAATCGACTTGCACCCTGCAAAATGCGGTGCGTTCCGGACAATAATCCGCAGGGCTTTTCTGATGGAACACTTCGTTGTGCGTGAGAATCAAGACCTTCAAACTTACAAACGAGTGACACGAACGTCTTCTCCCCAACGAATGCTCCGCAGGTGGATCATTCGTGGAAAGCTGTGGTTAAAAACAGCAATGCGAGCGACTAGTACGAAGCAGAGAAAGTCCTGATCTATGGCATTGGTCTGGTGTATCTCATCCTCTCTTGATGATTGCGCAGTTCTTTGCGACTCCTCACGCTACTGCCCTACCCATTCGAAGAATGAACGTCTGGACAGACCTGCCCTCCCACAACAAGACACGGAAAATCAGCAATTAAAAGCAATACCTCAATTATGGATAAGAAACAACAAGACCAACTGAAAAAGGCTAGTCTTTGGCGGACTAGGATTGCTCTTTGCGCTCTCTATGTGGTTTTCATCTTTGCCCTTCGGGCAGGGAGAAAACAACAGCACACAGGACTCAATGGTAGTATTCCGCAAGCGAGTGTGGAAGAATTGCCAGCAACAAACTTAAGGCATAGAACAGGGCAACAAATCGGCGGGCAGCGAAGGCGGAGATGGCGGAAGTTTCCGGTGAGTTTGCAACGAAGACTCACGGCGGGAAGCTTCTCGCTCTCAGTAAGATTGAGCGGTCGATGCAACGCTATGCGAGAGAACAACCGCTTGCTCAATGATTTCTATGCCACTGACCCTAGTGAGAAGGAGCGCGAAGAACTCCGCTCACAAGTGGCTGAACTGAAGAATGAATTGGCGAGAAAAATGATAAACAAGAGAATGAGGAGGAACGTCAATTGGCGCTGATGGAAAAGAGTTATCAGATGGCTGCAAAGTATCTTCCTAAGTCTACGCCGAATAATCTACCGAGCTGAGCAAGTGCTTTGCTCAAAACGCAGGAACGCACTATTGTTGCGCCTTCTTCTGACAAGCAATCGGAAGGGACAAGGCGGTGGGTACTTCCCCGAACGAAAACAGTGGTGTCTTCTCTCTCGGGGACGATAGTGATGCGGACTTTGTCAAAATGTATGGGACAAAGGGGCGCAATCTTGCCTTTCACTCTATGAACAATGAGAAAAAGAGCGTGGAACGCAATACGATTCGGGTGCAGATTGACCAAACCCTTGTTCTCAAAGAGGGGGATGATGTGGTGTTGCGCTTGCTAGAAAATGCGCGCATTGAGGGATTTGCACCTTCCTCGCCGGGTCGCATCGTTGCAAGTGCCAAAAATCGAAGGACATCGGATGCAACTATTGGTCAAAAGCATTGGCGCGCCGGACGCATTCTTCCTATCAAACTATCGGCTTATGATATGGACGGACGGGAAGGTGTCTACATTCCTGAATTGGAGAACCTCTCTGCCCTCAAAAGTGGGGGCTAACATCGGGGAACAGTGAGAACGAGTTTACTTTCGCTTCTTCTGCCAAAGACCAGATCATCCGGAAACGGCACGTGGGGTGAGTGCAAGGCGAGGTCCGCTCTTGCAAAAGAAACTGCGTACCATTAAAGTGACCATTAGGGGTCGGGTACAAACTCTTCTTGATGCCTACCCAAATAATCATTCAATCAATTGCTATAAACAATGAAACATTTCTTTTTCTCTGCGCTCCTCGTGGCGATAGCACAGTGTCTTTGCCCCAAACAAGGATAAACCCACAAATCTTTTTCTTCGCTCTTGTCATCGGGGACGCTCTACCAGGATTGAGCCAGTGTTCCCAACGCTCGAGTTGTTTTTGCCTTATGGCAGGTGACTTTTCGGCAAGACTACATCTCATCTTTCCTGCGCCTATTCGCTATGTGGACTTAGGTTCGCAAAACATCATTGCTGGCAAAGCGGAGGATGTGGAAAACGTCTTGCGCATCAAAGCTGCCGTGCAGATTTTGAAGACAGAACTCAATCTATCGGTGATTTGCGAAGATGGTTCGTTCTATGCCTTTAATGTGGTATGCCACCGAACCAGGGCTCAGCATTGAGATGCAGGATTTTCCTTGCGCCTACGGCTGGAAGATTGCCCTCAGAACTCGGACATCTATTTCAAGGGCAGTGAGTCCCTATCTTGGTGAAACTCATTATGCAGAGTATCTAGCAAAGCGATAAGCGCAGGATTAAGCACATCGGTGCGCACAGTTTGGAATGAAGTTCTTGCTCTCGGTCTTTATGCGCACAATGGTTGTTCTACTTTTACACGCGCATCGACAATGACACGAATATGCCTTTTGCTGTGGACTTGTGACGTTTCAAAGGTGTGCTGGACAAAAGGTGGCGAAGCGCACTGCGATGCAGGAACAAGTGCCTGCAACTGCTTCGTGCTTATCATCAATTATTGGGTGAGGCGGAACGATAACGAACGTGGGTTTTTGTTTTGAAAGCACATTTTCGCCTCTCAAGACAAGGAACTACAAGTGACGCTCTACGAACGTGGAGGGGACGCACGCTTTCTTTTGCTTGACCGAGAGGATACTCTTGTTGGTACAAAGATTGATAAACTCAAACTGGAAATGGTAAGAACTATGAAACTGAAGCTCTTGTTTTTCTTCGCTCTGTGCCGCACTAGTGGTGGATTACCCACTGCGGTGCAGGCACAGCGTTGGTGTCTAGTCAGAAAGGGGATTGGAAGCATCGGCGAGTCTACCCATTGTAAAAGGAAAAAATCGCTCTTTAAGCAAAGACGATTTTTGGGCTGACTTTGTCGCTTTCTCACTATCTCAAACAGTAAATATACGTTCGTGTCGGCTGGTTATGAACAGCAAGCTTTTGAGTTATCGCAGTTACCAGCTCCACAGTGATTACCTCGTGCGAGATGGGATATGCACATCCCTTGCTTTCGGACAAAGGGAAAAATGTGTTTTTCTATCTTGGTGCTTCTGCAGTAGCTGGCTATGAGGACATCAACAAGGGCGAGAAGCTTTTGCCCGATGGGGCGGTATTGGATCGGCTCACGCTGGGTCTATGGCGCAGGGTTTTAGCACACGAGTGTGGATCTTTCTCACGGATAGGATTATTGTCGGTGGAAAAGCTCAGCTGCGCTATCTTTTTAACTCGGATGTTCACAGACTTAGACCGACGCTGAGTTTGGGACTTCGCTATCAATTTTAATCTCTATGAAACGTAACATTTTAGGCGCAATATGGGTGATGGGGGGCTCTCCTTCGCTGGGTTTTGTCTATCTAGTTGTATCTCCTGAGTTGGATGTGCAGCAGGCTTATGACTTTTCTCTGCAAACGTTGCCCGTTCAAAAAGGACATTATAAAGGGGCAGTGGCTGAAATTCGTTGTTCGCTCAAAGCGGAAGGCGATTTTAAGGACACCGCTATACGATCTCGCTATTTCCAACCCGATGGGAAGGAGGATGCGACTTGATAATGGGACTCTTTAAGTCCTAACGACAGCTATCCCCTCACTAGGAAGAATTTTCGTGTTATACTATACGTCACTCTCTTCTGATCGACAGACGATTGATGTGATGTGGAAAGACAATTTCGGGCAAAAGAAGGAGCTGCGACTTTAGTTTTAATGGCAAAAGTGCTGAGCAGCCCGTGGATCATCCCAAACCTACTCCTCCTACCTCAAAAACTGAACGAGATGCGTAAGTTATTGTTCTGTTTGTGTTTCCTCTGCTTCCCGTGGCTTTGGCTGCGGGCTCAGCAGAGGATTGCTTTTGCTCGGCTTCCTCCTTTTGAGCGTGCTGTGGTGTGTGTGAAATTCTTTGATTTCACGGAAAGGCTGTTATCCGTATGTGGGCTATGGGCATCAACTCCAAAAGGGGAGCATTTTTCTCGAATATGCCCGAGTGGCAAGCGGACTCTTTTGCTCCGCGCTGACCTTATGGCGCAATTTGACCGCTTCAAATGCTATGGCAAAGATGCTTTGCTCCTTTCTCTTTGGCTTATAATGTCGGTGCTGGGCGCATTCTTGGCTATGGCAAGCAGCCAAAGAGCCAACTTCTGCGCAAAATAGAGTCGGGAGATAGAAACTATATTCAGGAATACCTCTCTTTTTGCCACTACAATGGCAAAATTCTGAAGGGACTAGTAAAAAGAAGGAGAGCGGAATTTCTACTATTCTTTTATTCCTTGATATTCAAAGAATCATCATTGGGAGGATATCGAATTACTAAGAATAGATTTCATGTTTATAATTCGGCTGTTTGTTTATAAATGAGTACTTTTGCAAAGCAAAAATTGATTTTTAATGAAACAGAAGGTTATATTTGTATTATTGAACGACTACTCTGACTGGGAAGGAGCGTTTCTTTCTGCCAGCTCTTCACGTAGGCGTAGTACCAGGAAGTGATGTCAAGTGAAGTATATACTGCGGCTCCGACCTGAACGAAGTCCGATCCATCGGCGGTTTAAGAACCTTGCCCGACTACTCTTTTTGGAGAATATGCCAGAGATTATGCGGCTGTTTGCATTGCGGGAAACAGTTGGGATTCACCTGAGGCTGAACTTGTTTCTCCGTTGGTTCAGGAGGCACTGAGTAAGGGTAAAATCATTGGGGCGATATGCAGCGCTTCATCATTTTTATGCTCATTACGGATTCTCAAACGAAGTCAAGCATTACGCAGCAACGGTCTTGACCAACTCTACAATGGGCGGGGAAAGCTACTAACGAAGCAGGATTTATGGAAAAGCAAGCCGTCAGTGACAAGAATATAGTTACAGCAAATGGATTGGGGTATTTGGATTTACTCGCGAGATGCTTCTCTTGCGTGCAAGCGAATAGTCCTGAGTGATAGCCAGCTGGTACTGATTTCTTCAAGAATGGCTATTTTAAGTAAATGTAATTTTAAAGGTCGCTTCTTGGTTCGAAAGACAAGAAAAGAAGTCCCGAAGTAATATCGCTTCGGGACTTCTAGTTGGACTTAGGCTAGCTCGGCTCTGTATTTGAGACCATTGCGCAATCAGCCTCTCTCGGCTCGGTCTCCTCTAGGATTAAATTTGGGCTTGGATTAGGCAAGTGTAGGTTTACATACCTCCCTTTTCCCGATTTCGGGAGACTTAACACTCGAAACCGGATGTTTTTCGCTTATTTGATGCCTTGAAGCATAAGCAATCTCGGCATACGTTTGAGATTGTATGCCATAGCTTCTAGTACATTCTGTGTATGCGTTCGCTCTAAACCTCGGTAGCGACATCGCCTCCCATAAACCATCTTCGAATATTCCCAAAGGTACGTTCAATCAAACAGTGCGTCTTGCTAATGAACTTATTAAAAACTAATAATCAAGGAAATACGCAATAATCTAACAGAAAATACCGTGCAATAGTCTCCTCCCAAGCGGTCTCTTTTAACTCTTTTCTTTTTGTGTTATGGTAAATGCTTTTCACAATTTAAATTAGCCTGAGGATCAAGGATGCTTGGACGCAAGGTTATCAGTTTATTTCATATTCATTTGGTATTTTTCGGAGTAAGACCAGTGATGCGTTTGAAGAAATTGTGAAAAAGCTGATGGACTAGTAAAGTTCAGTCTGTCGGCTATTTCATTAATCATCATGTCTTTTTGTATTGAGGAAGCACTTTAGCTCTAAGAATAAGTGGCTCGATTGATCCAAAACATCACACTTTGCCCACTGGCTTTCTTTGAGTTACTGCCGAAAGATAATGAGGGGTGATGTGGAGCTGTTCTGCATAGAAAGGGATGTTGCGGTGTAGTTCACAGTATTGTTGTACTAGACGTTTGAAGTTTTGGAAACAGTTGTTGTTGTCGAGTAGCAGTATCAGTGACCGTAGTTGCGTTCATTTCTTTATAAATACACAGAATATTGGCCCACCATAGCTTGTACAATGGGGAGTACAACATCTTTGCGAAAAGGAGTGTGCTGTGTCAAGTCCCAAATGAGATAGGTCATTTTGAGTAGCTGTCGGAAATCTTCGGGAGATGCAGGGAACACAAGACTTTCGTCTATGAGGAGTTTTTCGCGAATTATAAAAGCGATTACTTCTAAAGTCGTCACTACATTCCTTTTAGTTCCATGATACTATCAGCAGGGAAGCAGAAGCACGTGCCCTTGTTCTATATACTGATCCTCAAGATTTAAATTGACCTCTACGCAGCCTTTAAGAATAAGGATAAGTCGTGCTTCTGCCACATGGTAGATGATTTCTTTTTGCAAGGACGCAGTGTTGAGAGGTTTATCGTTGAGGATAATACTTAAATGCCTATTGTGACGAGATTAGTACACGCTAGACGATCAAAAGATATATTTTCAACTGCCAGATACTTGATGGGCTTTCTTTCTTTTCATGGGATTCATGAATTTGTATGATTTTATTACAAAGATAGTTGATTCTATAATCTCTTGTATGAAAAAGTGGAAAAATCATACAAATCATGATTTTTCGTCCTAATTTGAAAGTGGATAATCATATTCTTCTCTCTACTTTTGTCCTAGCATTTCAAAACAGATAGCAGATATGACAAAAAAACTCCTCTTTCTCTTGGCTTTTCCTTTCATGGGAATGGCGCACGCTCAAACCTTAGGGCGAATGTACACGAGCTGCTGAAAAGCACTATCCCTCAGATTCACCAATATGGGTCTTATCGAGATGACAACAAATCTCACAGTAGCGAACATTGCTAAAGGATGGTTGCCGCAGATTGCTAGCATCGGCACAAGTCACGCTATCAGACCGACGTTGCAACATGGCCTGAGTCTATGCAAGGAATGATACAGCAGTTGGGAGTGAATATCAAAGGGACCTTCTAAAACTCAGTATCGGGATGGGGTGTAGATGTCCAACAGTTGGTCTTTTGATGCGGAGTTTTGAAGTCTCAGCAGGCAGTAGCTCGTTCTAAAGGGTAGGGCAGAAATCAGCACAGATGGATGTCAGTCTCTGATGCACTTCGTCAACGCGTACATGAAATGTATTTCTCGCTCTTACTACTCTCGAACAAATAACGCTCAATAATGACTTACAAATCTCTACTCGCCGCTAACGAACAGCGCTTGGCAAGTATGGTGAAAAAGAGGCACAGCAGCAGAATGTGACTGGCAAAGTGTGAAGGCGGAGCACCTCATCTGCGGAGCAGCAAAGGGTGTACGTTGAAATCTCAGCTGCAAACATTGGAACACTTACTCTCCTCTTTTTGTGGCATTGAGGTGAAACATCCCCAAAAAGCCTGTACTCTCTACTCTAGCGATCAACAAACGGTGGAACGTCCAGAACTACGAGCCTTTTGAATCGCAGTTGCAGGTGCTTGGAGCGACAAGAAAAAGCTATCAGAAAGTGCACTTCGTCCTAAACTGGATTTTTGCTCAAGGCTTTTACGGTTATCCAGGCTACAACATGTTTGAAGATATGATGCACCATCGGTGGAGTCTCAACGGCATGGTGGGAGCTAAATTGGTATGGAATCTCAGTGCTTTCTATTCTTGGAAGACAGATAAAAGCAAGATTCAGCAACAGCGTGAGATTATAGAGAATAATCGTCAGACATTTCTCTTCAACAATCAGTTTGCAACAGATGAAATAAAAGGAGAATATGAAGCGATTTCGAGAACTAATGAATAGCGATGAAGCTCTGTTGCAACTCCGCACTGCTGTACGCAAAGCTGGAGAATCTAAATTGTCAAGTGGCATCATTGCTGTTAGTGATTTATTGCGTGATATCAATGCAGAAAATGCAGCACGAGTGCAGAAACAATCCATGAAATAGAATGGCTCAAGCAAGTGCATCAGCAATACATCACACTAGGTATTGATGAATACAGCTAAAAAGCAGAAATCTAACTCCTACATATATTGTCATCTCAACATTGAATAAAAATGAAAAGATAATTTTCCTCTCTCTCCCATTCTCTTTTGCATATCTTGTAACAAAAAGAAAGACTTTGACGCAACTGGTATCTTTGAAGCAACAGAAATCACTGTTTCCACACAAGCCTCAGGAGAAGTCCAGCAGTTGGACATTACAGAAGGGCAAAGTCTTGATTCTGGTGCTAGGGTTGGTCAAATTGACGTCTATCAGTTGGTGCAGAAGCAAAAAATGAACTTGAAGCAGCCAAGCAACAAATTTATGCAAATAAGGCAGCGACCGACAGTCGTCAACTAGATTTGAACAAACAGTTAGCCTCATTACAGCAACAGATTAGCCATGCCCAACGTGAAAGACAACGATTTGCAAGACTTGTGCAGGATGGAGCTGTTGCCCGTAAGCTGTTGGACGATATCAATGACCCAAAATCTCTTTATTGCAACGTCAGTTGAGGCCACACGAGATCGGTTTCGTAGCACAAACGCTTCCCTTGCTGATCAGATCAAAGGCTTTCAAGCTCAGATGAAAGGCGTAGAGGCTCAGCAGCGACAACTAGAACGCCAAATCCAAAAATGCCACTATTGTAGCTCCCAAAAGGTGGAGTGGTGCTGGAGAAATTTGTTGAGGCTGGAGAATTTGTAGGAGTGGGTAAACCATTGTTCAAATTGGCACAAATGGACCACTTATATCTCCGTGCTTATGTGACGTCTGCACAATTAAAAGTCTGTGATGCTTGGACAGAAAGCTAAGGTTTATGCCCGACTATGGAGGTGGACAGCAACAAGAATATGTGGGTAAAGTCGCCTGGATTTCCTCGCGTTCGGAGTTTACACCCAAAACGATTGTTACTGACGATGAGCGAGCAGATTTGGTGTATGCCGTGAAAAATCCTGATTAAAAACGATGGTCGGGTAAAAATCGGGATGTATGGAGAAGTGAAATTCTAAGAAAATCATTGCTATGATGCAAGCAATAGAAGTAAAGGGCATAAGTAAATGTTATGGCAAGGTAAGAGCTCTCTCGGAAGTTTCGTTTTCTGTGAATAAAGGGGAGATATTTGGGCTCATCGGTCCTGATGGAGCGGGCAAAACAACTTTGTTTCGCTTGCTTTGCTCCTGCTTGTGCCTGAAACGGGCGAAATTCAGGGTTGAGGGCTTTGATCCCGTAACTCAAATGTCGGAGATTCGTCGGAGAATAGGGTATATGCCCGGAAAGTTCTCCTCTATGAAGATCTGACCATCGAGGAGAACGTTCGTTTCTTCGCTACCTCTTTGACACCACCTTCGAAGAAGGTTATGATGCGATAAAAGCAATTTATTCACAAATCGAGCCTTTCAAAGATCGTCGAGCTGGTGCTCTTTCGGGGGGAATGAAACAGAAGCTAGCTCTTTCGTGTGCGCTGATTCACGCTCCCTGTATTCTCTTTCTAGATGAACCAACGACGGGGGTTGATCCCGTGAGTCGCAAAGAATTTTGGGAGATGCTTATTACCCTCAAAGAGCGAAACATTACCATTGTAGTAGCGACTCCATACTTGGATGAGGTGCGCTGCTGCGATCGTGTGGCTTTTCTGGATAAGGGAGAAGTGAAAGGTATAGATTCTCCTGACGTTATCCTCAATCGTTTTGCGGAAATCTTTAATCCTCCTCCCATAGAACACGCGAAGGTAGCTAACACTGACCCGATAACTTCAACTAAAAGAAGAGTCTAACTCGAAATGTGTAGGGGAGCATGTAATAGAAGTTGAACATCTGGTCAAAGCTTTTGGAGACTTTCATGCAGTCGATGACATCAGTTTTGCTGTGAAACGAGGAGAAATATTCGGATTCTTAGGTGCAAATGGTGCAGGCAAAAACAACGGTGATGCGTATGCTCACTGGACTGAGCCAACCTACTAGTGGTATGGGACATGTGGCTGGTTTTTGACATTCGCACCGAGTATGAGCTGATAAAACGCAACATTGGGTACATGAGTCAAAAGTTCTCTTTTGTATAATGATCTCACAGTGGCAGAGAATATCCGATTGTTTGCTGGGATTTATGGGATGAGTGATCAGGAGATTGATAAAAAGATAAATGAACTCTTGGCGCAACTTGATTTTTAGCGCCCATAAGCATACTCTTGTTGCTCGACTCCCTTTGGGATGGAAACAGAGGTTAGCTTTCTCGTGGCGATTTTCCATAATCCTAGCGTGGTGTTTCTTGATGAACCAACGGGTGGGGTGATCCTGCAACGCGGCGCCAGTTCTGGGAACTCATTTATGCAGCAGCAGATCGTGGTATCACTGTCTTTGTGACTACCCACTACATGGATGAAGCAGAGTATTGTAATCGTATTTCTATCATGGTCGATGGTAAAATCAAGGCAATGGATACACCTGAAGCTTTGAAGGCAAGATTTCAACAACCAGACATAGATCATGTTTTTACCTATTTGGCGAGACAATCTACGCGTAGTGCAGATTAACTTGTCAGTGGATTATGGGAGAAAGGTAAAGCAGTTCTTAGTCTTTCTTTCTAATCATTTATCTAACAGATATGAAACAGTTTTTCAGTTTTGTACTCAAAGAAGCGAAACACATCTTTCGCGACAAACGCACCATGCTCATGCTCTTTGGGATGCCTATTATGCTGATGCTTTTGTTTGGCTTTGCAGTGACCAATGATGTGCGAAATGTTCGTACAATAGTCGTAGCATCAAGTATAGATTATGCCACTCAACAAGCTACGAAGCGACTAGCTGCCTCTGATTACTTTACGATTCTAGCACAAGTGTCGACTCCTGCTGAGGCGGAGCGTGAGATTCGAGCGCAACGTGCGGACATGGCTGTAGTCTTCTCTCCTCAGTTTGCAGGGAAGCATGGGAAAAGTACAGTTTATCGTAGATGCTTGCGACCCCAATCAGTCGCAACAATGGACGAGTTATGCTACGAATGTTCTCTTTTAATCCGGCTCAGTCACTTGTTAATATCAAGTTGCTCTATAACCCCCAAATGCGCTCTGCGTACAACTTCGTGCCTGCTATCATGGGAATGCTCTTGATGCTCATTTGTGCTATGATGACTTCTATTTCGATAGTTCGCGAAAAAGAGAGAGGGACAATGGAAATATTATTGGTATCTCCCACAAAACCGCTACTCATTATCCTTGCGAAAAGTAGTGCCGTATCTTGTTATCTCCATAGCCATATTGGTGATAATTCTTTTACTTTCTGCCTTTGTTTTTGGCAGTACCTATTGCAGGCTCTTTGTGGACTCTCCTTTTTAATCTCGGGCATCTACATATTGTTAGCCCTTTCTTTGGGATTGTTGGTGTCTAATTTAGTAAAGACCCAGTTTGTTGCTCTTAGCATTTGTTCAATGGTAGTCCTGACGCCTATTCTTATGCTTTCAGGTATGATTTTCCCACTCGAGTCTATGGGACAGGTGTTGCAGTGGATTTCGATCTATGATTCCAACGCGCTATTATATATCTGCTATGCGTAAAACTCATGATTATGGGAGTAGGCATAGACCAGGTGCTGTCCGAAATCATAATTCTCACCTCAATGCTCATTCTACTGCTCACACTTTCACTAGCCACTTTTCAAAAAAACGCTTAGAATCATAGCCCTATGTCACTTAAATATCTTTTGCAGAAAGAAGTTTTGCAGATACGTCGCAACTCGTTTTTGCCTCGCCTTATTCTGATGTTTCCTATCATGATTGTTTGTGTCATGCCTTGGGTGATGAATATGGAGGTAAAAAACTTGAAGGTGGATGTGGTGGATTTGGATCGCAGTCAGCAGTCACAGCGATTGGTTGCTGATATTCAGCATAGTCGTTACTTTGATTTTTCAGAGCATGCAGCCTGCTTATAAGACTGCATTGCAAAGGATTGAACAAAACGAAACTGATGCTGTGGTGGTGATTCCCCAAGATTACAGTAAGAATCTAACTTTGGGAAAGGATAACGCTCAGGTGCTTATTGCAGCTAATGCCGTTAATGGTGTGAAAGGGGCAATGGGAACCGCCTATCTTTCGCAGATAGTCACGATGAATGCCTATCCGACACAAGGAGCTCTTCAGGAGAAGGTAACTACTTTTGCCTTTGTATAATAAGAATCAAGACTTCAAACTCTATATTATTCCTGCACTTTTTGCTATCATCATAATGCAAATGACCGGCTATCTCCCTGCACTTAACATTGTTGGTGAGAAAGAAGCGAGACGATGGAACAGAAATCAATGTTACCCCTGTGAAGAAAAAGAGTTTATTTTGGCGAAACTCATTCCATATTGGGGCATTGCTTTGTTTATTATCACTGTGTGTCTGCTATTATCATGGGGACTTTATGGTATTGTGCCACAAGGTTCTGTTTTGCTAATCTATTTGTTGTCTATGCTCCTTGCATTGTTCTTTTCTTCATTGGGCTTGATAATTTCCAACTACAGCGATACAATGCAACAATCTGTCTTTTGTTATGTGGTTTTTCGTGATGATTCTCATGTTGCTCAGTGGCTTGTTTACCCCTACACGTTCTATGCCTTCATGGGCTTACCTCACAACTTATGTCAATCCATTGAGTTATTTCATTGAAGCTATTCGCACGGTTTTCATTCGTGGTGGCAGTTTGGTTGATATTACCCCTCAGGTGCTAGCCTTATTAGGCATTAGTTCCGTGATGAGTCTTTGGTCTGTATTGAGCTATCAAAAAAATAGTTGATATAGGTTATCCCTATATCTTTATGACGTGTTGAAGGAAGCAGACATAGCCCCATATAAACGCATGAAGGAAATACTGTCAATACCCCTTGCTCAGATATGTCGGAGGAGGAACTCAGGAAAGTACTATCTTCAAACTTCAAATAACAAATAAGCCTTATATGCAGCTAGACATATAAGGCTTATTTTGTTAATTAAAACAACTAATGTTGGATGCTTATGATGCAATGGTCTCATTTGGCGGATGTTGCGATTTACTAAGTCTATGATACGGTCGTGGTACTCGGTGTTCTTGTTCTGCAAGCCACGGCACTGGATGACTTTCATTGTTTCTAGAGATACCTCTATCGTTTCTATTCGCTTTGCCATCTATTCTTGCCGATAGGATTAGGCTTTTGCTTTTTGAGGTAGTATTCATTAGTGAATACGCAATGTGTAAAGAGCTTTACCCTCCTCTAAATACTCCTGCACGCTCTCTAAGACTTTCACTTGGATAACTCCGTCTGTAAAGGTGATGCCAAAGAATGGGGATTTGAGTTCTTGAAAACGCTCCTCGTTTTCTATCGCTTTCTGTCGTCTTTGAGCTTCGGCTTCCTTTATCTCGCTGAGCCTGCAACTTTCGCTGTGCCTTGTCGTGAGCTTCTTGTAAGTTTTTCGGGACAAACATACTTCAGGCTGTGTATATCCTTACCCAATCTACAGAGCATATCTACATAGTCTCACCAAAGAGCGATGTCTATAATGTTGTAGTGATTGCGAAGGGTAATTTTATAGGCTGCCCAATACTGGTCAATGCCGTGGGGATTGATCAAGAAGTGGCGCAGGTCTGCTGTTCTTCCTCCCTTGAAAAGGGTTTCTGCACGGCTATCTGTGAGGAGAGCTGGGATTAACTTTGTGGGGGCGATGTCGTAACAATCTCCTGCAAAGCCATTTCTTTGGAGAATGTCTAGGGATTTGACCTTGGGATAGAGTGGACTTTGTGCGATGTACTGATAAACTTCGTTATCTCTGCGGATGGCTTTGGGAGAATGAAAGGCAAAGGTGTCTAGGTAACTGCCCATCGTGCGCTGTATCGCCACAATGGTTTGTTTGCCTTGGCTGTTCCACCAATACTGACCCTATCTCTATGACAGAAGACCTCGGCTGGATAGCCTTTCTCCATCCCCACAATGAGTAGGCACATTCTGAGAGACTTGATAATCTCCCGATGTGGTGAGGATGGTGAAATAGTGCTGTTCCTTTGTGTTTCCTCGCTCTTGTGGTCTGCACTTGCAACTTGGCTCTACAATGAGGAC
>BNJT01002515.1_pt1 | contig 96694 bp, 101 predicted proteins | sample 8540491 | NCBI WGS metagenome assembly BNJT01 (sample SAMD00202455, study PRJDB9452) | human saliva metagenome | host: Homo sapiens | reverse complement strand
AAACCTAAACTCAACCACATCACCATCTGCCATGATGTAGTCTTTGCCTTCCATGCGGACTTTGCCGCGGGCTTTGGCCTCGTTCATGGAGCCTGCCGCATCCAGGTCATCGAAGGAGACAACCTCAGCTTTGATGAAACCGCGCTCGAAATCGGAGTGGATCACGCCCGCCGCCTGTGGTGCGGTGTCGCCCTTATAGATCGTCCAGGCTCGCGATTCCTTCGGGCCAGCCGTCAAATAAGTCTGCAGACCCAGGGTTGAGAAGCCCACGCGAGCCAACTTATCCAGCCCAGATTCGTCCTGACCGCTCATCTCCAGCATCTCGCGAGCTTCCTCCTCGGAAAGCTCCACCATGTCAGCCTCAAGTTTCGCGTCCAAGAAAACAGCCTCCGCCGGAGCCACCAGCTCACGCAGCTGGGCCTGCTTCTCCTCAGAAGCAAGCACACCATCATCCGCATTAAACACGTAGATGAAAGGCTTAGCGGTCAGCAGGTTCAGCTCCTTCAAATGCGCCATCTCAAGCTTCTCGGCAGCCGCACGCGAGAAAATCGTATTCCCGTCCTCAAGAATCTGCTGCGCCTGCTTGTAGGTTGCCAGTTGGGCGGCGTCGCCCTTCTTAATCTTCACTGCCTTCTCAAGGCGCGGAATCGCGTTCTCCAAAGTCTGCAAATCCGCCAGAATCAGCTCGGTATTAATGGTCTCCATGTCGGAGGCAGGGTCAACCTTGCCGTCCACGTGAATCACGTCCGGATCATCAAACGCGCGCACCACCTGCGCGATCGCGTGTGCCTCACGAATATTAGCCAGGAACTTATTCCCCAGCCCCTCACCCTCAGAGGCGCCCTTCACAATACCCGCAATATCAACGAACGAGACAGTTGCGGGCAGAATACGCTCAGACCCGAAAATCTCGGCGAGCCGGTTCAGGCGGGCATCCGGCAGGTTCACCACACCAATATTCGGCTCTATCGTAGCGAACGGGTAGTTAGCCGCCAGCACCGTGTTGCGGGTAAGCGCGTTGAACAGGGTGGACTTGCCCACGTTAGGAAGACCGACAATGCCGATAGTCAGAGCCACAGAAAATCCTTCATAATGACGACGATAATTCGCCCACACCCCGAGTGATACCAGGCGCAGGCACAGACAATTAACATTCTACCGCGCGGGCGGTTACTCTGCGCCGAAGGGTGAGGTTCGTGCTTCTTCCCCGCCGAATACACGCCCGCCCTCCCCCGCTATTTTGCGGGTTATTTTGCATCGGGCGACTTAAATAACCGTCTGATGCACAATAACTCGCAAAATAGAACATCGCCGGGGCGGCGCATCCCAAAAAACCATGACACCTGTCATGGGTATGTCATGACAGCACGCACTTATAGCACCCGGCTAAAGCTGGTGTACTAAAGATATGAACACGACAACAGTTATTCAGGCAGAGAATCTGACCCAGGTTTTCCGGGTTCCAGGCGGCACCCTCACTGCCGTTGATAATCTCGACCTCACCATCAGCAAGGGCGAAATCATAGCCCTGCTCGGCCCAAACGGGGCGGGCAAAACCACTCTCATTGATATGATTCTGGGGCTAACCGAACCGGCGCGAGGAACCCTCACCGTGCAAGGTATCTCCCCTAAAAAGGCGGTGCAGCGCGGCGATATTGGGGCTGTTCTGCAAACCGGCGGGCTCCTCAAAGACCTGACCGTGCGGCAAACCCTCGAAATGCTCGCCACGCTCTATCCCACCCGCATCAACATTGATGAGGTGCTTGCCAGCGCAGACCTGACCGAGCTGGCGCATCGTAAAGTCGGCAAATGCTCCGGCGGGCAGCAGCAGCGCATCCGGTTCGCTATCGCCACCATGCATAACCCCAATATCCTCATTCTGGATGAGCCCACCACCGGCATGGATGTTACCGCCCGCCGCACCTTCTGGGAACGCATGGATAAGCTCGCCGAAACCGGTAAAACCATTATCTTCGCCACCCACTACCTGGAAGAGGCTCAGAACTTCGCACAGCGCATTGTGCTCATGCGCGACGGCGCCATTATTGCCGATGGCACGTCCGAAGAAATCCGTGACCTTACCGGATACCGGCACGTGAGCTTCCTGGCGGATGCGCCCCTCGCCTTTGACGATCTACCGCATCAGCAGGTCGAAATTACCCAGGAAAACGGCAAATACCGCCACCGACTGAACGTCTCGGATGCCGAAGATTTCGTGCGACTTCTGCTCAACACGCAGACTGTGAGTGACCTTGAAATCGTGAAGCCCTCCATGGACGAATCCTTCATGCTCCTCACCTCAGACACCGAATCAGCCGCATCTAGCGCCACAAAGGAGTCCTAGACATGCTACGTTACACACTCTACGAAATTCGCCGGTCGGTATTATCGCCGTCTTCCGTGTTTTACACGATCATCCTGCCTGTGGGGCTCTACATGCTCTTCGGCGCTCTGCAGGACTACGCAAAGGTCAAAGTCGCAGACGGTAACGCCTCCGCCTATGTCATGATTGGCATGGCACTCTACGGCGCTATCAGCAGCACCGTATCGGTCAGCGGCCTAACCGTGGTCGAAAACGTGGCCGGATGGGGCAGGCAGCTAGCCCTCACCCCCATGAATACCGGTAAATATCTGTTTTCCAAATGCTGTGTGGCGTTCGTTATGGCGGCGGTACCCGTCATAGCAGTGAACATTGCTGCCCGCCTTACCGGAATCGATATGCCGCTGAATCAGCAGATCGCCTGCGCCGCGCTTAGCATACTATGCGCTATGGTCTTCGGGTTCTTCGGGCTGGCCATCGGGCTTCTGGTACCCAGCGAAAGCGCAGTAGGTATTGCCAACGGCGTGATCGTCATCTTCGCCTTCTTCGGCACGCTCTTTGCCCCGCTCACCAAAGACCTTATGCCCTACGCCCGGTTCACTCCGCTGTACGGTGCCGCCGAAATCTCCCGCTATCCCTTCACTCAAGGGCTCACGATTATCAACGGCAGCGGCCCCGACTGGAACATGATCGAACCACTCTGGTACGGCGTTGTTAGCTTCGCAGCCTGGGGCGCTCTGTTCATTCTTGCGACCATGCTCCTTATGCGGCGAACCACGCGGCGCTAGGTCTTTCGCGACAACGGCTGCTAGGTTTTGGGCGCATCCGGTATTCGTACCGCCGGATGCGCCCTCTGCGCTACACGAAGTCGTCTTTATACTAGAGTCCAGGAGGAGCATATGACACCGCTAAAACCCCGCAATAAAACACCTGAAAACCGCGCTATCGACTGGATTAGCTTGGGATTCTCTGCACCTTGGCTCGTATATCTGGGGTACATCTACGACGGCCTTTTAGAGCCTAACGCTCCGGTGTGGAAACCCGTGTATGTCATTATCTGCCTGGTCATTTTCTCAATCACAGATGTTGCCGCGTATACGGTTCCCTGGATTCTTCCGGCGTCATCATATTTCAGGCGGCTGCTTCTCTGGACGGTCCTTCTCCTCGTGCCCGTATGTGGCGTAATGCTGATAGCCGCCATTCCACCAGCAGATGTACTCATCGGGTTCACCATCTATTTTGTGGCACTGTGGACTTTTGCCGAGGACATTCCCTACAGCACGCGGATTCGCGGCGCCTTCGCCATAGCGGCGGTTTCCTGGATAATTTATATGTTCTCTGACGGGTTTCCTATCAATTTTGCGGATAAATCCCGTCTAACCTTATCGCTGGGAATCCCTATGATCGGGATTATGGCGTTCTCCTACCTAATCCAGCTGAGTAAAAACGCCGACAAAACCCAAGCGAAACTTGATATGGTCAGCGAGCGCGAGCGCATCGCCCGCGATGTACATGACGTGCTCGGGCATTCTCTGACCGTGATCACGCTTAAGGCCGATTTGGCGCGTAAACTTCTGCATGCTGACCCTGACCGTGCCGATGCGGAGCTTGAAGCGATCGCCCAGCTTTCTCGGTCTTCGCTGGCGGAGGTTCGTTCGACGGTCACGAGGCTGCGCATCCCGGATTTTTCGGGTGAAATTCAGGCGTCGGCGCGTGCCTTGCAGACGGCGTCGATCACCGCTAAATTGCCCGATGCGGAACATGCTCTCTCAGTGGTTGGGGTGAATTCTTCGCTTTTTTCGTGGGTGCTGCGTGAGGCTGTGACAAATATTGTGCGACACTCACATGCCGGTTTCTGTGAGGTGCGGTTGAGTAATACCGGGCTTGAAATTCTTGATAATGGGGTGGGTATTCCTGCCGAGTACGCTGCTGGAAGCGGCATTAAGGGCATGAAGAGCCGCGTGGAGTCTGCGGGCGGAACCCTCGTTATTGAGGATGCTCCGGCGCACTGGCTGCGAGAGCATCCTGCCGGTTCTGGGGCAGTAGACGTTCGGGGTACGCGGGTTCGGGTTAGTATGGACGGTAATACCGCCGAGATTGAGCCTTCGGGAGATACAGATGATTAAGATTATGCTCGCCGATGACCAGCAGCTTGTGCGCGAGGCGCTGGCCGCGCTGTTGGGACTTGAGAACGATATTGAGGTGGTCGCGCAGGTTGGCGGCGGCGATGAGGTTATTCCGGCGATCAACCGGTATCACCCGGATGTGGTGCTTCTCGATATCGAAATGCCCGGTTCTGAGCTTTCCAGCGGTATTGATGTGGCGGCTGCGATTCGAGATGCGAAACTGGTAACGCTTACGGGAGATCCGGTACGTTCGCTCATTGTGACGACCTTCGGCAGACCGGGGTACCTGCGGCGTGCTCTCGCCGCTGGGGCGAGCGGGTTTATGGTGAAAGATACGAGCGCATCCCAGCTGGCGGAGGGCATTCGGCGTGTTCATGCGGGTATGCATGTGGTGGATCCGGCGCTGGCGGCAGAGTCTTTGGCGTATGGGGAGTCTCCACTGACCGAGCGCGAAACCGAGATTCTGCAGGTTGCCGGTCATGGCGCTACGGCGCGCGCTATTGGTGAGCAGCTGTTCCTCTCCCCCGGTACGGTGCGCAACCATCTGTCTTCTGCGATGGCGAAGCTTAACGCCTCGAACCGGCAGGAGGCGATACGTATCGCCGCCGATAACGGTTGGCTTTAGGGCTTCCTGCGGTTGTACCGCTAATCCGGGAGCGTTTTCTTCATTCGGGAGCAGTTAAAGTGCTCCCGGATGAAGAAAACGCTCCCGAATTTTAAGTTCGTGTAAGGCGCGAACTATCGCGTGGGCTTTGCCCCGCGGCCTCCCAGCTGACGACCTGTATTTTCGTCATTTTTCAGGGCGGCACGCAGCTCTTTGGGCAGGGAGAAGAGAATGTCTTCCTTAGCGGTTTCTACCTCTTCGATGTTCTCGTACCCGTATTCAGCCAGTAGCGCCAGTACCTCCTGCACCAGCACCTCGGGCACCGATGCGCCAGAAGTCAGCCCTACGGTCGCCACACCTTCAAACCAGGATTCGTCCACCTGATGCGCAAAGTCCACGCGTTCGGCACGCTTGGCACCGTACTCAAGCGCGACTTCTTTGAGCCGCACAGAGTTTGAAGAGTTCGCAGACCCGACCACGATCACCAAATCTGACTGCGGGGCGATCTCCTTGATAGCGCCCTGACGGTTTGAGGTTGCGTAGCAAATATCGTCTGAGGGCGGGTCTTGAAGGGAGGGAAACCGTTCGCGCAGCCTCGCCACGGTTTCTAGGGTTTCGTCCACGGAGAGGGTGGTCTGTGAAATCCACACGACCTTCTCTGGGTCGCGCACGGTAACCGAATCCACTTCGTCAGGCGAATTCACAATCTGAATATGTTCGGGTGCTTCACCGGCGGTACCTTCTACTTCTTCGTGCCCGGTATGCCCGATGAGCAGAATATCGTAGTCCTGTTTTGCGAAACGAACAGCCTCACGGTGCACTTTATTCACCAGCGGGCAGGTCGCATCAATCGTGTTCAGCTGCCTGTCCCCTGCGGCAGATACAACCGCTGGAGAAACTCCATGCGCCGAAAATACGGTCACGGACCCTTCGGGCACTTCGTCCACTTCATCCACAAAAATAGCACCCTGCTGTTCGAGGGTTTCCACCACATGACGGTTGTGCACAATCTGTTTGCGCACGTACACCGGGGCACCGTAGTGTTCGAGCGCCTTTTCAACGGCGATCACGGCACGATCAACGCCAGCGCAGTACCCGCGTGGGGTGGCCAGCAGCACCTTTTTGGCACTCGTGACGGGGGTTGCAGCCTCAATATCGGCGCGGCTTCGGCGGGTGCGCGGCAGCGGCGGCAGACCGAGGGAAATGGTTTCAGTGGACATGACTACTATCCTACGTTGTTTGTTCCTCTAGTGTGTGCGTACTGTGGTGCCGCTCGCAGTGAGCGCAATGAGTTTGGCAAGAATACCGCCCAGAAGCGAGACCACGGCCGCCCATGCACTGTAACTTGCGAGCGAATTCAGATGACCTGTCAGCATGGGGACGCGCCGTATTCACCAGGCCGTCCAAGAAAACAGTTCCCACCGTGCTGTCGGTACTGAGCCCAAGCGTCTGCGGGGTTTGCTGCGCCATGACCGCACTCAGAATCCACAAGCCCGCCGCAAGAATCAAGAACGTACAGGTCAGAAGTACAAAGCGTCCGCGCGGAAGCAGAATCAGGGCGATCACCAGACCGATAATACTTGCTGCGATCAGTGCCCCGGACATACTTCCAACCCACTGCGCCCGCTGCACCGCATGCTGCACGGGGTTTCCGTCACGGTCAATAGATATCAGGTGTTTTCCCCAGGATGAAATATCGGGGTCGTATATGCCGATGCTGCCCACACGCGCATCAAGCTCACGGTAGAAGGCGCTGATGTCGAGCGCGGCTGGATCATCAGGATGCGCCAGGTTGTAGGTGTGCGTATCCGCCGCAACCTGCCGCCACATGGTGCGGTATTCGGAGGTTCCAGTGAGCCTCTGTGCATTCTCGCTCAGGCGTTTTTTCACCTCGCCGCGGCTTGTGCTCAGAATCTGTGTGAGAAAGTTATTGCCGGATTCGGGGAAGACTCGTTTGACCGCATCAGAGTTCATAACATCGGTGACGGCGGCATCGGCAATTCGTTTTTGAAAGTCTTGGTCTTCCACCAGCTGGGTGCTGAGCTGGTTGAACCCGGATTGGCTGATGAGGTTTTGATTGACCCAGCTGGCAACCGAACCCGTTAGCGCGCACAGAATACTCAAGGATGCGGCAAGAATCGCCAGAGCGTACCGCAGCTTTGAGACGCTGGTGGGTTCTAGCACATGCCGCTGCGGTTTCTGATTCGCCAGGTTCGCTACGGGGGCACCCGTCGGTTCCGGGGTTTCGCTGTGCGGGCGCAGCGCGTCAGAGGACTCGTTGAGCACTCGCGTCTGCTGGTTTATCTCGGGGGCAGATAAGAGCGTGGTGGTTTCATCCGCGCCCTCAAGATCATGCGGTTCGCTGGAGATAACCCGGTAGTCATCGCGCGGAGGTTCGGGCAATACGCGGGTGGTGTCTGGTGAGTCCTCTGGAACCTCAAGTTTGATCGTGCGCTTGGGTTCGTGGGGTTGGGGGTCGTCATGTGCACCCATAGGTTACAGATTACCGGGTTCGGCAGAAAAGGTTGAATGAGTGTGCCCTCAGCAGAAACTGTGACGTGAAGAGTACGCGCATGACCGAAAGATGGGCAAAATCGCAGGCTGTGGGAGAGAATGGGGTTATGACTGATTTTTCGGCAGCGCACCATGAATACCCGCACTCGGCTCCCCCGATTGTGCCGCCTGCGGCTGAGCGGCAGCTTCCTGCAAAGTCGCAGGAGACTACACCGCAGAATCCTTGGCCTCTGGCGCTTTTGGCTCAGAATATGAAGAACTATATCGATAAGGTTCCGCAGCTGTGGGTTGAGGCGCAGGTTGCTTCCCTCAACGGGCGCGGCGGGAACGTCTTTTATCGAGCTGAAGGATCTGCAGGAAGATTTTTCGTTTACGCTCGCCCTGTTCGGTCAGGCGGGGCGCGGTCTGGGTTCGGATGTGAAGGTTGGCGCGCGGGTGGTGACCTTAGCGAAGCCCAGCCTGTGGAAGAACGGTCGGCTCTCCCTGATTGGGCGGCGTATCTATGCGGTGGGCACGGGTAACCTGCACGAACAGCTGCAAATACTGCGTGAAAAGCTGGCCGCCGAAGGGTTGTTTGCGGATGCTCGCAAGAAGCCGCTCCCGTTGCTGCCGCATCGTGTGGGACTGATTACCGGGCGTGATTCCGATGCCGAAAAAGACGTGATTCGCAATGCTTCGCTGCGCTGGCCCGGAGTGCAGTTTGAGGTACGGAACGTGAAAGTGCAGGGCGAAGGCTCGGCGAGCGAGGTGATGGCGGCGCTGAGTGAGTTGGATGCGCATCCTGAGGTTGATGTGATTGTGATTGCCCGCGGCGGCGGTTCGTTTGAGGATCTGCTCTCGTTCTCTGATGAGGCTCTGGTACGTGCCGTGGCGGCGGCGCAGACTCCGGTCGTTTCGGCAATTGGGCATGAGGCAGACAGCCCGATTCTGGATGCCGTCGCGGATGTTCGCGCCTCTACCCCCACCGATGCGGGTAAGCGTATTGTGCCCGATGTCGCCGAGGAACTGGCGGTTATTCGTGAGGCGCGAGCGCGTGCCGATCGCGCGGTTTTGGGCTACCTGAACTATCAGGAGCAGTATATTCGGCAGCTGCATGAGCGCCCGGTGCTGACCCAGCCGGAGACGGATTTAGGGTGGCGCAGTGAGGATATTTTTCGGCTGCGGGAGCGAGCCGCCCGTTCGGTGGAGTACCGTGTGGCGCGCGAACGGGACGCGATTTCGCATACGATTGCGCGGGTGCGGGCACTCTCGCCCGTAGAAACGCTCAAGCGCGGGTACACGATTGTGCAGCGTGCCGATGGTGATCTGGTGCGTGATGCCACGACTCTATCGGCTCATGACAAGCTGACAATGCGCGCAGCGGTGGGCGGCGCCGAGGTCAGTGTGGTCAAACCTACGACTCAAATCTTGATTTATAACTCTCTGGTGGAAGGTACATCATTGTCTGAGAATATTAGTTTTCATACGGAAGAGCTTGGCGCTCCCGTCGAGACCCTAAGCTATGAACAGGCTCGCTCCGAGCTTGAGAATGTGGTGCGGCAGCTAGAATCTGGCACCTCAAATTTGGAGTCTTCGATAGCCCTGTGGGAACGCGGTGAGGCGTTAGCTTCCCGGTGCGAGGCCTGGCTTGAAGGCGCCCGGGAACGCCTGCACGCGGTGCGTAACACTCAGGATGCAACGGGTGAAGAAGCTGAGTCTGAGGGCTCCGAGTCCGAAGACTAAAGCGTAAAAAGCTCTTGATGCGTTACCAGGCGTGAAAAAATCCGTTTGATAACACATCAAGAGCAGTAGGAGTGGGCGCGAACTAGCGCGGGAAAACCGCCTAGCAAACCCTGCTAATTCTTTTGTTTGTAATCCGCCATGAAGTTACCCAGCCGCTCAAGCGCGCTCTTGAGGGTCTGCACATCCGGCAGGAAAACCAGGCGGAAGTGGTCGGGCTTATGCCAGTTGAAGGCGCTGCCGTGGCTGAAGAGAATCTTCTGATCTTTGAGCAGGTCAAGCATGAACTGTTCGTCGCTCTTAATGTTGAACTTTTCGGTATCAATTTTGGGGAACAGGTAGAGCGCGCCGTCAGCCTGTTCACAGGTAATGCCGTCGATTTCGTTGAGCATACGATACGCCAGGGTGCGCTGCTCGTAGAGACGCCCGCCGGGGGCAACGAGTTCGTCAATGGACTGGTAGCCGCCAAGTGCGGTCTGAATTGCATGCTGGGCGGGCACGTTGGAACATAAGCGCATCGACGCAAGCAGGGTAATGCCCTCGATATAGTTTTTAGCGTCCTCTTTTGGCCCGGTAATGGCGAGCCATCCGGCGCGGTAACCGCAGACGCGGTATGCTTTGGAAAGCCCCGAGAAGGTCATGCAGAGCACATCATCACCGGTGATGGTGGCCATGTTGATAGCCTCGGCGCCTTCGTAGGTGATCTTCTCGTAGATTTCGTCGGCAAAGACCACGAGCTCATGTTCGCGCGCCACATCAGCAATCTGCTGCAGAATCTCGCGGGAGTACACGGCACCGGTGGGGTTGTTGGGGTTAATAATCACAATGCCCCTGGTGCGCTCGGTAATCTTCGACTTGATGTCTTCAATATCCGGGTACCAGTTGTTCTCTTCGTCGCACAGGTAATGCACGGGGTTGCCGCCTGCAAGCGTGGTGGAGGCGGTCCACAGCGGGTAGTCGGGCATCGGAACCAGAATTTCATCGCCCCGGTTCGCATAGCGCCTGCAGGGTCATAGGAATCAGTTCCGAAACGCCGTTGCCTAGATATATGTCGTTGGTATCAAGGTCAAGAATCCCGCGGGTCTGGTAGTACTGCACAATGGCGGTGCGCGCAGAGTACAGCCCGTGGGAATCAGAGTAACCCCTGTGTGACGGGCAGGTGGCGGATGATATCCATCATGATTGCATCCGGCGCTTCAAATCCGAAGGGGGCGGGGTTACCAATATTGAGTTTGAGGATGCGGTGGCCAAGCGCTTCCATGCGGTTGGCTTCTTCGAGAATAGGTCCGCGAATATCGTAGAGGACGTTGTTCAGCTTTGAGGACTGACGGTACTTCGTCATAGTTACATTACTTCCTTGGATGCTCTAATAAGAATTTCGCGGCCTCGTCGTCAGCGATGGGGTTGGTACCGCTCGTAAGACGAAGCAAGAACGATAGGTTTCCCGTATCTAATGTAGATGATACGCGGTTTATAGCTTCGCGTGCACTATCTGGCAGGTTACGACGCGCAATCGGAATAAGTTGTTGGTTCAGCTGCGTAGTCTGTGGGTCTTCGAGAGTTGTGAAGCGGTTATCCTCAATCGCCGGGTCTGCGCTGTGCAAAAGAACCACCTGCGCGGTGTCTTTGCTGAGCATACTCACCCGTTCTGCCGAATTTTCGTTGAGAATAGGGTTTTCGACCGTGTATTTGTAGACGGTTTTGAGGCTTGCAACGCCGTAGTTGCTGCTGGTGTATCCGCTGGTGAGAGCAAAACTCAGGGTAGCTTTTACATCCGCAAGATTGGCGAGGCTGCGAAGTTTATGCTGCACTTCATTTTGGCGAGTGGTCACGAGAACATCGCGGTTTTGGGCATTAGCAACGTCTAGAAGTTCCAGGTGTTCGGGGAGCACACGGTTAATAGCGGCAACAGTATCGGTAATATTCAGTGCGCGCGCGTTAATGGCTCCGCTGGGGCTTGCGGTTGCGCCTTCGGAGGCGGACGCATCGTGCGAAGGCGTGTTGGTGGGGGTAGGCGGTAGTGTGACCCCGGCGCTCGCCGCGGATGCGCTGGCACTGGCGGCCTGGCGTTCCGCCTGAATTTGTGCGGGGCTAAGTTTGCCGTCGTTCGTAAGATGCAGCAGCAAATCACCGCTGTAATCGATGACAAGGTCAAGCGTGTCTGGTTCGGGGGTGTTCGCTTCGGTCTGTTTGAGCGCATCCAGAAATTTGCTGCGGCTGTCTTCGTTGGTGACGACTTCAACGTTATATCCCACGTTGCGAAGCGCCTGAGCGTACAGGTATGCGACCGCCCGCATCTCGCGCAGGGCACCGATGCCCACGCGCAGGGTTCCGTAGCTTGATGCTGAAGGATCAACTTTCGGTTTATCGTCCTCTGACGAACAAGCGGCAAGAAGCGGAGCTAGGGCTAAGGCGCTTATCATGGTGCGGCGGGTAGGCGCGGGGCGGTTTGGGTAATGCACTAGATTTTCCTCGCGTTCTCGTCGGCAAGAAATTCTTGGTATTCGCGCGACCAGGCGGCGGCATTTTGAAAGCCCATCATGGATGCGACCTCGTCGATGAGGGTGCCGTAGCGTAGGGTATCGAGTTCAGCGATAGGCACCCAGCAGGCGCTGTCGGAAGAACCGTTCTCTTCGGCGCGCAGCTCGCCGGTGACCACGTGGGCGCGGTAGACGATGCGCAGGGCGCAGAACGGCAGCGTGCTGTCGGAGAGCCCGTTACGTGCGGGAAAATGCCCGGCGTGCACTCCCAAATATCTTCGATGGCAACGCTGTACCCGGTTTCTTCGAGGGTTTCTCGCAGGGCGGTTTCATCGGCCTGCTCGCCCGGTTCCATGCCTCCGCCGGGCAGCGACCAGAGCGGGCTTTGGGCGCGGTCCTCGGGCACCCAGCGGGTCATGAGCAGTTTGCCCTGCTCGATAATGACCGCGTAGGCTGCGGGACGGGTTTCCATTACCAATGCCATGATGTTAAGTTTACCGCTTTAGCGTTTCTTTCCGGCACGCCGCGCACGGGCGGCTTGAGCGTTGTGACGGGCATATTCTCGAAGGTTTCCGCTCTTTTTGGCGTTTGATTTCTTCCGATCACGAGCCTCACGGCGGGCATTGGCGGCACGGTTTTTCGCTTTCGTCTTTGCTTTCTCATCAGCAATGCGTTTAGCGCGGCTCTGCTTCGTCTCACTTCCTCGCTCGCTGGATGCGGTTCGCCCGCGCACAATACCGATAAAGTCCTGGATCAGGGTTTCTTCCCTTTCGGGGCGCGGATGCGCCACCGGTGCCCGCCTCCAGGTGAGGGTCACCGGATAGGGTTCAAGGCCGCGCATCGGACGATAGGTAAGGTCTTTGCGATGGTAGAACCGCGCCACGGACATGGGGGCAATGTACAGGCCAATTCCTGCGGCAACGAGCTCAAGAGCCTCACGATCGCCGGTAAATTCGGGCAGGAACCTTGGGTTTTTGGCGCGCCATGTGCTGGAGGCTTCAGCCCAGGCGGGGTAATCGTCGGGGTCGTGAAGCAGAAATTCTTCGGCAAGGTCTTCAAAGCTCACCTCGTCAAGCACCGTGAGCACGTGGTCGCTGGGCATGATCAGCACGGGTATTTCCTCATACAGCCTGATGCTGTGGTACTCGTCTGTGTCTCTGCTGCGCGGTTCGTGGTTGGGGCGCACAATCGCCATATGTGCAAGCGGTTCTGCACTTTGGGAGGTGGAAAGCTCTGTGGTAAGGGCCTGAATTCCCAACCCCTCCCCCACCGGAATTTCAGCTAGGGGCGCGCGGTCGCCGTAGCGCTCATGCCAGCGGGTGAACCATTTTCCGGGCATAATTCCCGGCACATAGGCAATGCGCAGCTCAGAGCGTTCAAGCACCTGGGCGGGTAGTGCCTGCGAAGTGTAGAGAAGATTTGCGATATGGTGCGGAAGCTCGTTGGTTCTTGCTTTTTCTTCTGCCCGTGCGTTGGTGCTGTTTTCACTCATGCCACCACGCTAGCACAGCGGGCGGGTACGCGGGGTGTACCCATGGAATATAGGTTAAAACGGGCTAAGACTGCCGCTTATCAGCAATATAGGTGCGAATCTTTGAGGCTGTCACGCTGATCAGAATAAGCGCGACAAAGATGATCGGCACCATCCACGGCTCAAATCCGAAGGCGGCAAGGAGGGTAAACCCGATCGTGACGTAGATAATCGCCCATATCAGGGTGCCCAGAAGCATGCCGGGCAGCCAGCGGCGCATCGGCATTTTCGTGAACCCCGTGGTAATGATGACGGCGGTCTGCAATCCGACCGTCAGAAAGCAGAGCGGCACGGCGTAGGCTCCCCACCGGTTGATCATGGCGGTGGCTCGTGTGTAGAGCGGGGTCTGCATGGCGTTACGGATGCGTTCTAGGCGCGCGCTTCCCGTGGCGGCAAGGTAGCCCAGGGCGTAGACGATGCTGGTGCGTAAAATACCGATGCCCCACATGATGACGACGGCAAGTTCGAGAGGCAGAGCCGCAAACCATTCTTTCACCCCCTCATTCTCTCATGTTTTGGGTATGGTACTCATCAGCTGAGGGTGTACATACGTTGCTTTGAGGTTCTACGTAGTGCACATGATCCCGCGATCAAAAAAAATTTAAATTTTTTTCTGCACCCTATTATTTGGGGTCTATCCCCGTAAACACGGGGTTTTCGGTTAGGCAATCCTAAATATACTGACGGAGTGTCGCTATTTCTCCGGGATTTACAGTTGGCAGACACCTCGAAATTAGGCTATATTTTTATTACCAAATAGGATACGCCTTGTGGGAAGGCCTCCTAGATACGGTTTTGAAGACTTTTCTTCCTGTGTGTGATGCGAAGGAGGAGGTTCCATCTGGAACCTCCTCCTTTCCCTATGCAAGAGCATCCTTACTGAATTACTCGCTTCATTCTTTTCCCAAGGCACGTAAAAAGGCTCCCCAGATGTATGGGGAGCCTTTTTACTCTGGTGCAGAAATTTAATCTAGAGATCCAGCGAACCGTTACTTCTGCTCGCCGTTCTTCGGGCCGCCATCGCTTCCATTGGGCTTCTTCTGATGCAAAGAGCTCAGCGGCTTCGGAAGCTGCGTGGGGGTCCATGTTTTCTGTGATACCCCGGTGAAAGATGCTCCCGTCCCCGGCATGTTCCCCCGCTTATAGGACGCGGATGCGTTCGAGGAGGAGCCCGAACGCTCGCCGGATTCATCCACGACCGGAATAATATCGAGAGGCTCGAACTCAGAATCGTCGAGATCAAGCGGAACCGGAACATCGAATTGGCTCGTATTCGTAAACCCAGACCCGCCTCCTACCGGAACAGAACCGGTCGCCGGTCCCTGCTGGAAGCGTGAACTCTGCGCACCTGAGCCTGTGGTGGTTCCCATCGGACGCTGCGAGCGCGGAGGTTCCTGGTTCATGGGGCGGATGGCTCCCTGCGGGGTGAACCCTGCAGGAGGAAGATTCTTCTCCTCTGCTACAGAGCGCGAAGGCGCAAATCCAGGCCCGAAATTCTGAGCGCTCGCATGCTGAGCCGTGGAGGTCTGATGCTTCTGGTTTTGCGGTGCGAAGCTGCGCTGACCGTATCCCTGCTGCTCGCCGAGACTCTGCTGTCCTAAGCCTGTCTGAGCCGTCTGCCGGTTCTGGCCTGCGTTTTGGTTTTGCTGCATACCCTGCTGATGTTGCCCCACACCCTGGCCCTGGTGCGTACCGTAGCCCTGAGCTGGCGCAGCATACGGATTTTGCGCGGTATTCTGCGGCTGTGTGAAGTATGGATTATGCACGGCACCACGATACGGCGCGGAATGTGCAGAGTTGTCCGCACGATCCTGCATGCCGGAGCCGAATGGCGCATCCTGAGCAGAAGTATTGCTCATACCGGAGGGCGCGGAATGACCTTGAGTCTGGTTTGTATTCGCGGGAGCCGATTCTAAGAATCCGTTCCTAGGCACAGCACCTTCGCGTTGCGGAGCATCCACAGTATTTCCAGGTGCAGGAGTCACCGGGATTTGCCCGGTTGGAGTGGTCTGAACTTCCTGATCGAAAAGTTCACTCGTGCGTTCCAGCGGGCGCAGATGCGTTCCCGGAATGCGTGCCGGACGGCGCGGGGTCTGCCCCTGAGCAGATGCAGACCCGACAAAACGGGTCTCGTGCCGCTGCGCCTCGGGCTGAGGTGCGGGTGCACGGTGCAGGTTCTTTGGCTGCACAAAAACATCCTGTGCGGGAGCCTCCTCTGCCGACGCTAAAAACGCATGCTCGGAAGGAGCTTGCTCGTATGAAGCTTCGTGGCCTGCACCCTGCTCCTCATCGTACAGAACGGGTTCAGGAGCATGCTGCGGAGGGTACTTAGGGTGCAACTGCGCCGGAATCCTGCGGGCGTGCGAAGTACCGGAAAGTGCTGCTGCGACTCCTCAGCTGAGTACGATTCAGCGTATTCGACGTATTCCTCGTGCACCGACTCTTCGCTCAGCTCGTGAGGCTCTGGTGCGAATTCATCGGCACCGATCTGTGGTGCGTGGTCGGCGGGAACACTCTGTTCTGACGACTCTTCCTCTAGCGTAGATTTGCGGGATGCGCGCCCCGAGTTCCAGCGCAACGAATCCCACCTGCTGGCCTTGGACGAACGACTCGGTGAGGTTTCTTCTGGTTCCTCGGCGTCTAACTCGTGTGCCTCATCCTGCGCGAATTCCTCTTCGGCAGCCTCATCCTCGATGGGCAGCGCATTATGCCCGGAGGTTTCGGGATACACCGCATCAGGTTCTTCGTGTCCATCCTTAGGCTGCCCCAAGTAGTAGAGGGCACCGCCGATCCCCGCGAGCGCCACGAAGGAAACCGTGGGGGCGCTCCACGGCAGCCACCCCATGAGGGAGAGAATCAGCGAGAAAATCAGAATAAGTGCCACCAGCGCGCCGATACCGAGCAAGGTCAGGCGCAGGGTTCCTAAGCGATGCAGGCGTTCCGGCAACCAAGGTTTCTGTTCTAAAACGGGCACAGGGCTGGTAAAAGGTTCGACCGGCGAGGCTTCACGCAGATCGGAGAGCGCGGCGCTCGTCTCTTCTTCACTGAGCGGGGGTACGTTTCCGCTCGCGGCGTTGGATTTCTTGGGGTCAGAACCGGGCACTGCGGACTCCTCAGAAAAAAGAATGGAATGCGAAGTCAGAACATCATCAGTCATGGAATGCGGGTTTACAACCGTCTGTTCGGGGGTGTCTGCGGCGGATGCACGACGCATATTCCGCGGTATAAACCACAACAGCATGACGACCGCTAAAACTACGAGAACACCCGACGTGCTCAAAATCGTCATGTGTATCTATCCCTTCAAGCTAACATTTATAAAACCTAGGACTTTTCATCTTACCTAGTACAGGACAGTGTTCGCATTCATCTACGTATACCGTGCGAAAATATACCAAAGAAACCTGGATTATTCAGGGCTCTTCTAGAAAATATGCGCTCAGCACATTTCCTGTGCATGTATAAATACTATCGAACACAGTCGAACATTACGTAAATGAATCAGGGGCGACAGCAGGTCATAAAACCGAACTATCGCCCCTGATAGGACTAGAGATTATGCAAAGAGTGATTAGCAGTTCTTATCGGCAAATTCTTTCAGCCATTCACGAAGTTCAGGGCCGAGATCTTCGCGTTCGGAAGCAAGAATAACATTTGCCTTCAGATACGAGAGCTTATCCCCCGTATCGAAGCGGCGCCCCTTGAAGACCACACCGTATACGCCCTCACCTTCGCCGGTGCCGACTGCCAAAGTCTGCAGTGCATCGGTCAGCTGAATTTCGTTGCCGCGGCCCGGAGCCGTGTTTTCCAGCACCTCGAATACCTTCGAGCTGAGCACGTAGCGACCAATCACCGCATAGTTGGAGGGTGCTTCCTCGGGGGCGGGCTTCTCAACAAGACCGGTGACCTTCACGTAGCCGTCCTGGCCTTCAACCGCCTCGATAGCAGCGGCACCGTAGGCGGAGATAGACTCGCGGGGAACCTCCATAAGCGCGATCACGGAGCCGCCGGTAGCCTGCTGAACCTCGACCATCTGCGAGAGCAAATCCTCTTTTTCGTCGATCAGGTCATCGCCCAGCAGAACCGCGAAGGGCTCATCCCCCACATGTACCTTGCCGCGCAAAACTGCATGGCCCAGACCTTTAGGGTCGCCCTGACGCACATAGTGCAGTTCACCCAACTCATTCGTTGCTTCAACAGCTTTCAGAAGGGCGTCTTTACCCTGCTCGGCCAGCTGACTTTCTAGGACCGGAACACGGTCAAAATGGTCTTCAAGCGCACGCTTGTTACGGCCGGTAATCATAAGAACATCGTTCAGGCCGGCGCGGATTGCCTCTTCTACCACGTACTGAATTGCGGGGCGATCAACGACCGGAAGCATTTCCTTAGGAGTCGCCTTCGTTGCGGGCAAGAACCTGGTCCCCAGACCAGCCGCCGGAATAACAGCCTTAGTGACAGACTTAGATACTTTAGTCATACCAATAAGCATAACTCATGCACCCTCTTTCACAGCCTGTAATACTACAATTTGACACGTACCTTCGTGCAAGAATTTAAAAATACCCCGCTGTACCTTTGCAGGTTAGGCGCTATAAGATATCGCCGAGCATCGCACTCGCCGCACAACGTTATCGCAATGGTGAAAGCACTCACCCAGGAGAACCATGAAACCCGAGCCCAGCACCTTATCCACCCCGCACGAGAGCAACGATGTATCCCACAGCAAAACTTCCGAAGATACCGCCCTCGACAAGCAGATACTGCGCTCCCAAATTCGCCCGCAACGCCTGATCGCCAAAAACGCCCGCACAGCGGCGGAACACGAGCAGATGAAACAGCAATACCGCGACCATATTCTTTCGCTGATCCCCAAGGACGCGCAGGCGCAAACTATCGCGGCGTACCTGCCCACCGCCTCCGAACCGCCTATCACCGCAGCGCTTCACGACCTGCACGCGCGCGGGCACCGCATCCTGGTGCCCGTAGTACGCCCGGCACGCACCCTCGCCTGGGTTGTCTGGGACCCACACGTGGAGCATCCGCTCAATGGCTTGGGCATTGCCGAGCCCGAAGGCGAAGAGTATGACACACAAGCTTTTGTTGCCGCCGACCTGCGGCTAGTTCCGGCGCTCGCCTATGCACGCAACGGCCGCCGTCTAGGGCAGGGCGGAGGCTACTATGACCGCATCATCCCTACCCTTTCGGCAGATAAACTGCGTGAGAGCACCGTAGGCGTGGTGTTTTCCCACGAAGTGCTCGAAAGCATTCCCTACGATGAATGGGATGCCGTGCTCCCCCGCGTGCTGACCGAGAACGGCATAGAGCCCCTCGGCGATTCCGCGCTCTAGACCGAGAACTTAAGAACATTCTGCCTGCGCTAAGCCCCGCGCGGCACGCCACCCAAGTCGAAACCGGGTGAGGTTCGCGGTACACTCTATACGCAACACACGGCAGCCGCCGCGCTCGCGGCTGCCCTAGGATCTGTCTTTCAGGAGAACCATGCCGGTCTACGTTTACCAGTGCAAAAACTGTGGGCACGCTTTCGAGAAACGCCAGTCGTTCAGCGAGGACGCCCTGCGCACCTGCCCGCAATGCGGTGAAGACACACTTCGCAAACGCTTCAACACCGTGGGCGTCGTCTTCAAAGGATCCGGGTTCTACAGCACCGATAAAGGTTCCAGCTCAAGCTCGTCTCAAGCAGAGTAGTCACACGAAGAATCGTTCCCTCCCTGTACTGCGGCACTAGCCCCAGTGCGGGGGTTTTTGTTCGCGCATCCACTCTAGACGGGCACGTTCTTCGGGGGTTAAATGTTCCTGCGCCGAGCCGCGGGCATGCCGTAGGTTTCCTCGATTCGTGGCTGACTTCCCGGAGGTCTCTTTGCGTGCAGGCGTTGGCGTATTCGCATGAAGCGGTGCGTTCACGCCCGCGATGCGCGGCTCGTCCCCTGCTAATGTGCCTCCCCCGCTGGCACGACGATGGCCTCTGCGCGGTTTCGGTGTTGGAGAATACTCACCCATAGGTTCGTCCTTTCAGCTCTGCGCTGCCGGGAGGGTGCAGAAGCGCCTAGTCTGCATATATACCCAAATACCGTAGGATACGCGCCACCACTGCCTCGGGATCGGCGAAAACCTCCAAGGTGTTAAGGGTTACGTAGTTCCAGCCCGTGCGGCTCAACCTTTCAGGAACCAGGCGAGTATGCTCACGCACGCTCTCGGTCGTATAATCAAACAGCACATCCGAACCCCACCATGAGCGGCATCTGCTGTGCGCTCTCCTGTTCAGATTCGGTATGAATGAGCTGTTGCGGTGCCAGCGCGATAAAGGCTATCTCGTCTTCGCCGGGACGTACCCGAACGCCGCGTTCGCGCAGGCGTGCTACTGCATCGTTAAGCAGCCAGTCCTGCGTTACCGGGTCGGTTGGCTCGTCCTCAGTCTCTAACCAGGCGTTAGAGGCGAGAACGTCCTCGCGTGGAGTCTGCGCCGCAATCTGCTGCTGGTTCTCCTCATAGGCGAGCATCAACCGGTATAGATCCAGCGCACCCTCGTGGAGTTTCTGCGCATTCATATCGGTTGGACTCACGCAGCTAACAATATGCGTGGCCCGCCGTGCGCGAGTGAGTCCCACGACGAAGCCTTCACGACCGTGCGGGCCCGATAGCAGCCCCAGATTATGGGAGCTCTGCCCCAGCCGGGCACGCCCCACACCCAGCGAGAAAATGACGGTATCGCGTTCCAGCGACCCCGCACGGTTTACATCCACCACCCGGAAAGACTCGGTACCGGGCTTGAAAAACTCGGCAAGCTGCGGGTACGTATTCAAGGCTTGGCGCACCGCCCCGGCAATCCGCTGGGCATGCTTCGGGCTCGCCGTCACCACCGCCAAAGAACGTTCGGGGCGGCGGTAGGCGTGCTCAAGCACCAAACGGGTTACACGGTCCACTTCAACGCTCGGGGATTCCAGGTTCGCGTTATCGCTCACTTTCCCGCGCGTATCAATATACTCAATACTCAGCGTGCTCACGGGCTTGCGGGATGCCGGGCTCACCGGAATTTCGCGCAGGTGAGACCCATAGAATTCCCGATTCAGGTAGTCGAAAAGCACGCGGTCAAAGGGACGATGCACGAGCGAGAGCGTGCGGTTCGGAAGCAGACGTGAAAGCGCCCCAAAAGTGCTCTCCAACCGGTGAGAATCCGATGCTGGTGCACCCGAAGTTGGCGCCGAAACAATAAACGGCGCAGGGAACCCGGCATGAGGGATCGCCCACGGCGATTACCTGATCCGCGCGCGTAATCGCTGGAAGGTTAGCCGCCAGCGGGGTGGACTCAGCATCCAGCAGGATAACCGCATCAAAACGCATCGACATGGGAACCCGGCGCGCCAGCGAAAACGGACTGGCAGTCCACAGCGGCAGCAAAGTACGCGCCATGACCGGGGCATTCACCAGAAGCGATTCGAGATCAAACTCACGGCCGCGCAGCTGACTCTTCAGATACGAAGCCTGCTCGGGGAATTCTTCGATACGTTCCGTCCACAACCGTGCCGTATGCGCCAGCAAACGCGCCTGGGCGCTCGACATATGGGCGTAGTCCGCGCGGCGGAACCGAGCCTCAATATCGCGCAGCTCGTCGCCGTCAAGAATTTTTTCGGCGTGCTGCTCCAGAAGCTCTTCAAGCGCGGACTGCCACCACGCAAGTTCGAGTTCCGATGTCACCTCGGATGCGTTTGCCTCACGCTCACCCAGCTCGTCCAGAAAATCGCTCAGACCCGCATTCGTGAGCCGCCCTAAGAGTACGTCACGTTCGGGCAGACTCATGAGCACTTCGCGGTCGTTGAGCAGAGCATCCAGGCGGGCTTCGAGCTGGTCAAGATCCGTATGCACAAAGTCGACGCCTTCGGCGGTATCAGGGAGTATGATCTCAAGCCCCGAAAGCTCTGAGCCCAGCGAGTGCAGGGCGTTCGCCAGAGCATCCAGGTTCTCGGGAATCTTCGGGGTGCTGGGCGAATCAAGAAGCCGAATCCACTCGGCGCGCTCGGTCTGCACAACTTTGAGATGTTCATGCAGATCGCCAATATGCACTCCCGGCAAAATATACTCTTTTGCCGCTCGACGCAGGCGCGAACGCTGCATACTGCTCATGTCGATACGGTTTTCCCGCCGCCATGAGCCGGATGCGGTGGCCGCAATCAGGTCGGTCACCGGGCGGTCGTACACCTCTGCCCGGAAGCGTTTGAGAGTTTCCCGAATGCGAATCAGAATAGCAAGCTGCGCATCCCAATCGGCTATAGTACGTGCCCGGCGCAGATGCAGGCTCGCGTTCATGGCGTTCATCGCCTCGCGCAGGGAAAGAAGCGAGGAACGCAGGGTAATGACGAGGGCGTAGGCGTCCGCCGCCTCGTCTTCGTTAAGCAGACGGGCACGGTGCCAGGGCGAGGTGCGGGTTGCGCGTGTAAACCCGTTCAGTTCCGCAAAACGCACAATATCGGCGGTAATGGCTTCACGGTCTTGCAGGGTATCAAGTAACTGACGGCTAAAACGCACCTGGGTCTGCGGCGCGCTCTCCTCAGAGGCGAGTTCGGCTACTCGCTGCAAGGCTTCACTGATAGAAATATGCCACAGTGGGTCGCGCGCCGTCAGTGCATGAGTGTGATCTGTGAGCGCCGTGCGGGTTTCGATCAGCTCACGATTAAGGTTTGTGGAATTAGGCTCTGCGGTATTCTCGTTACGCACGATAGCGCGAATAAACTCGGTTCGCTGATCTTCGGCTGTGTGTTCTGCCAGCAGATCGTAGCGCAGATCGTTGAGCCCGGTGCGTCCCAGAAGCTCGCTGAAGGATGCGAGGGTCGAACGTTTTTCTCCCACGACCAGAACCGACTTTCCGCGCCCCATCAGGGTTGAGGCGATATTCACGGCGGTGCGTAACGGTTCTGTTCCGGGTGCGGCTGTCACAGTCATCGAAAATCCGCTGGCGGCGGTATCAATAATATTCTGCGCCACGGGGTCTGCGTCGAACAGCAGCGTTTCTTGGGCGGGATCGCGCTGGTTGAGGGGCTGCAGCAGGTTGTGGGCGTTCATCTCGCGCGGCTGCACACCGGGAACTTTGAGCGCCGCAAGATCGCGCACGAGCGGGGTATGCGCGGTGTGCGGTAGCTCCCCCATGCTTTCCTTCAGGTCCGCAAAGGTTGAGATAAAATACTTTGATTCTATGGTCATCCCTGGAATACGCCCGGCGGAGGCGCGCATCCGCTCGATCACGGGTTCAGGGATCCAGGCGTGACATTGAGTTGGCGAGCTGCGCAACATCCATAGTGCCCAGGTCGATCTCATATTCCTGTTTGATTTGGCGCACCATCGCGGGGTTCAGGCGTGCAGAACCAGCTAACTGCAGCTCAAAATCATCGCTTGTCGGATGCGGCGTCAGGTTCAGCGGCGCCATCAGAATTGGCGCGATAAACCGTTTTTCAGAGGCTTTGGCATCATCGCGCATCGCATGCGATAACCATGATGCGGTGCCCGCCACAAAATAGCCGGCATCGAGCCCGTGTCCGGTCGAGAGCTCATAAATTTTGGTGCGCAGGGTACGCGCGGCACGCATCTCGTGTCCCAGCAGGGACTTATCGCGAATCAGGGTGGAAAGACGTGTTTTGCGTCCGGCCAACAGCTGCGCAAGCCCGGAAGGGTTAGCGTCACTGAGATTGATGTGTACGTAATCGACTTGGTTGAAGTCGAGCATCGCATCCGGCCCGGTATACACGTCCATCTGCTGCGCCCAGCGTTCAAGACCCGCCGAGGGGTCGAAGGCGGGAGAGCTGGGATCCAGGTATTCCGGCTGGAATTCGGCGCTGCGGGGTTCCTTAGCAGCGGTGTTCTCCAGTGTATCCGGGGTTTCGTTCACAGTGTGCTCGTCCTTGGATGATTCGTGGTGAGTGTGGGGATAATCTTACATAACATCATACGGAGGCTCTAGCTAATTCCCGTGTATCCGGTGTGCTTTTCCACGGATCAGGCCGGGGAACGGGCGTTCCTCACGTACCGTTATCATGCCGACCAGAGGCGTATATTTGCGAAAAGTACGAGAAGGGTTACCAGCCCGAGGAAAATCATCGAGGCGATAAAAACCCATCGATAATTGGGGGCGAAGGGTTCCTCAGGAGCCTCGCGCAGTGCCCACCAAAGGAAGAACGCAAGCAGGGCACCGGGCAGGTTCCCTGCAAACACCAGCATCACCAGGGTGTAGAAGGCAATCATGCGTTCGGTGTGTTCATTCTCGCTCGCAGCAAACTTTGAGTAGTCCCGCGAATAGAATCGACAGGCACCCGTTCAAAAATGCTACAGCATAAAACGGAATATTGATCGCAGCTTTGAAATCCAAGCCGGAGTTGGCGGCGCCCAACAGAATCCATGCAAAGAGCGCCAGGGGCATGATGATGAGATACCAGAAAAGGTATCGACGCATTTTCTGCGGATTATTGATAAGTTCGAGGATTGCGATCACGGGCTAGGTCTCCGATGGGTCTGTGTGCTGCCGATCGATAGCTGCTGCACCAGCTTGGGCACGTATATCGGCGACGTCGAGTGCCCCGGTTTCGGCGCTAAATTCAGAACTTTCAAGAACCTGCGCTGTTTTGGTGGAGTTGCCGCGCTGTTGGGTTTCAACATGGTCGATATACCGGCGCACAATATAGTCCAAAAGCACTGAGAGCGCCACGAACGAGTGGTAAGGCTTGCGCTGGGTACTCAACTGGGTGGGGGTGGTTTGGTAGTGCAGTGAGTACTCGGCGTAGGAGGACATAAAGTTCACGCCAATAGCGGTAATTGCGATCATGGGGATTTTCCGCAGTGCCAGCATTTTGACGTGTTCGCGCATATTTTCAGTCTGTCCTGAGAAGGAGACAAGAATCACGACATCGTCCTGATTCATAGCGCTCATGGTGCTTTCAAATTCATTGCGTGCAGGAATTACATGGCAGAATTTGCCGCAGACCTGCATAGACTTAGCAAATTCTTGTACCGCGTTTCGTTGCGCGTACCCAGTTCCGAAACAGTAGATTGTGCGCGCCGTATGAAGTTTCCTCAAAAGCCCGGAAAGCTCCATATGTTCCAGGTAATCGTAGGTGCGCAAAATATCTTCGCGGCCGCTTTCGATAAAACGCGGGTTATAGGGTTCCGCCTTCGTCAGGGAAGATTTAATGAAGTATTTCAGCTCGGCAAAACCCGAAAAATTGAGCTTCTTGGTGAGCCTAATAATGGAGCTGGTTGAAGTGTAGGTCTTGTGCGCGAGGGAGTTGATAGTCGCCTCCGCAACAAATTCTTCGTTTTCAAGCATGAACGCCAAAATATCGCGTTCGGTATCGCTGAACCTGTGTTGGTTCGCGTTCACCACATCTTGTAAATCCACTCAAAAGCTCCTGAATCGAAAACGCGCAATACATAAATATTACAACGTCTTCGATTCAGGAGCTCGGTAGGTTTCCCTAGAAGGTGAATATAACCTTACTCTTTGGTGTTCACCATGGTTTCAAAACGCTCGCGAACCTGCGGAACGTCCATACCCACAATCACCTGGAATGCCTTGCCCTTGCGCACAATACCGAGGGCTCCGGCATCCTTGAAGGCAGCATCCGAAGTATCAACCAGGGATTCATCCGCCACCGAGACACGCAGGCGAGTAGCACAGTTGTTCACCGTGGTGATGTTATCGGCACCGCCAAGCAGTTCGAGGAATCCTGCCGCTCGCGGGGCATACAGATCTGCATCGCCAGCGTCATCTGCGGATGCGGCACCCTTCTTCTCGGCTGCCTTCGCGGCCTTGTATTCGGCTTTCGAGTACAGCTTCGTTTCGCCACCCTCAGCCTCGCGACCCGGGGTCTTGAAATCGAACTTCAGAATGAGGAATCGGAAGAGCAGGAAGTAGATGACGGTGAAGGACAGACCCACGCCGATCTGCATAAGGTAGGTGGGCCAGTGGTTCTGCCACAGCGGAACCCAGTTGAGGAAGAGGAAGTTATCAAGCAAGCCACCGCCCATGTTGCCTGAGAGGCCAAGCATGTACATGATCGACGCCATCGAAGCCGCCAGCACCGCGTGAACAGCGAACAGCGGGGGTGCCACGAACAGGAAGGTAAACTCCAGCGGCTCGGTAATACCGATCAGCATTGCGGTGAGGGTCACCGGGATCAGCAGGGCGAGAACTTCTTTACGCTTCTCACGGCGTGCCGTGGTGTAGAAGGCGGCAGAGATACCGAGGGGCGCGAAGATCTTCGAGTTACCGTGCAGTGCGAAACCGCCGCCGGGGAAGAGCTCGCGCAGAGGCTTGTCGCTCTTGGCAAATTCGCTGATGTGGGTCGGCCAATCCTTCACGATACCGTTCGGGGTCACAGCGTTACCGAACATGAACGGCGAGTAGATGAAGTGGTGCAGGCCGGTTGGAATCAGGATGCGCTCCAAGAAAGGTGTAGATCCACACGCCTAACGCGCCGGAGGCGATGAAGAAGCCCTGCATGCTTGCGATACCATGCTGAGCGTAAGGCCACAGCCACGCGAAGATAAAGGCGATGGGCATCATCAGGAAGAAGCAGATCGCGTAGACGAACTGGGTGCCCTGGAAAATACCGAGGAAGTCGGGCAGCTTCTTATCGAAGTATCGGTTATGGACCCACACCACGATCGCGGAAATGATGATAGCGCCGAAAATACCGGTATCGATCGTCTTAATACCGGCGATAATTTTCAGGCCGGTACCGTAAGAATCCGAGTTATCTAGCGAAATAGAGGTGTTGTAATCCAGCTGGAAGAATCCCGAACCGCCTTGGCCCCAGAAATTCAGCATACCGGCCACCAAATAGTTGAAGGTCAGATAGACCATTCCGGCTTCGAGGACGGCACGAGCGTTTGCGGTCTTTGCGAGCGCAATCGGCAGACCCAGCACGAAAAGGAGCTCTATTTGCCGGAAAACGGTCCATGCGCCGTCAAGCCAAACAGTCCACGCTTGGTACCAGAAGGTATCTTCGTTCGCGAGATCGCCAACAATATTTGGGAGGGTGGCAACGGTGCCGATACCGACCGCTAGGCCAGCGAAGGCGAAAAGAAGCACGGGCGCCAACATGGCGGACCCGAACCTCTGAATTTTTTCCATCATAAGGCTGACGCCCTTTCTGGTTGAGAGTGAGCGGGCGCCTAGGTGTCTGCCGTGTGTTGGCCAGGAATTACCGCGCGATGCGCCCGCGCGTGTGGTGCAATGTTTTATTTAATAGCAATATCATGTCATCTTTTACGGACTAAAACCTCCTTGATCGGGTTTTTTGGCATAGTTTTTCAGAACCCGAAACATGTCCCAGTACCGGGTAAAAGTATTGGTGTTTCCGGTGAGTATTTTGCTGCGTTATTGACCATGCAAATGGTTAGCATATAAAAGTAGTTTTCCACCGACATTTTCACGAAGTGCAGAGGGCGAGAACCGCGTGTTGTCCCCTCACCTTTATATTTCTAGAGACGATGCGTTTTCTTACTCTTAACACTCACAGCTGGTGCGAGCCTCACCAGATCGTTAAAATTCACGAGCTTGCCCGTTTCATTGCCCACCATCGGGTTGATGTTATTGCGTTGCAGGAGGTGAATCAGTACCTGCACTCCCCTATTGTGGATACGCCACTGGGGTACCAAGGCGGGAGCCAGTATTCCTATCCGCGAGGATAATTACGCACTTCTGCTCGTGCGGTTCCTGGCTGATTTAGGGGTTCAGTACGAATGGGCGCTAACCGAAACCCATATTGGATGGGAACGGTATGACGAATGCGTAGCTGTACTCTCTCGTATGCCTATCGAGCGCATCGAGCCTATTGTGATGAGCCCGCAGTATGACTACGATCGGGTTGAGCGCAGGTCTTCTCTAGCGGTTCGGGTTGGTACTGATGCGGGTTCCGTGTGGTGTGCAAGCACCCATATGTCGTGGTGGGATTTTCAGGGCGAACCACTTTTCGCACAGGAGTTTGCGCGGCTTTCGCAGGCTCTCACCGAGCGCGGTCAGGATGCGCCCGTTCTGCTGGGCGGCGATTTCAACACGGCGGCGCAGGCGCGTGGCGAAGGGTACGATCTTGTGCTTTCTTCCGGCCTGGTGGATACCCGTGAGATTGCCGACCGTACCGATGGTGAGTTCACCGTACATCGTGGTATTGCCGGGTGGGAAGGGCAAGAGGAAGCCAAACGCATTGACTTCGTGTTTGCCGACCGCGCGGTGAAGGTACTTTCGCATACAGTGGTATTCCGCGATAATTCTCCTGAGGCGATTTCCGATCACAGCGGCGTGCTGGTAGAGCTTGACGAGTCGAGTTTCGAGCCCACTGCCAGGATGCACCCCGTGCCGCTGCCGTCGCAGGTACAGCCCGGATAGTGCGGCGACCCTAGGGGTTTCGCAGCTTAGCGCGTTTCCGCCTTCAGATTTTAAATTGATATGTATTCCGTGGAAGGACAGCTCATGAAAACTGAAATTCAGTGGTGGCAACAGCCCGTTGTGTACCAGATTTACCCGCGTTCCTTCAACGACTCCAATGGTGACGGCATCGGCGATCTGCCCGGTATCACCGAAAAAATTCCGTATCTGGCGAAGCTGGGTATAGATGTTATCTGGCTTTCCCCGATCTATGCTTCGCCGAATGACGATAATGGTTACGATATTTCGGATTATCGGGCGATTATGACCGAGTTCGGCACAATGGCTGACTTCGACGAGCTTCTGGCGACCGCACATGAGCACGGCATCAAACTCATGATGGATTTGGTGGTGAACCACACTTCGGATGAGCACGAATGGTTCCGTCAGGCACGTTCTGCGAAGGATAACCCGTACCGCGACTACTATGTGTGGCGTGACCCTGCCGGGTTTTCTGAAGACGGCACCCCGATTCCGCCGAATAACTGGATTTCCTGTTTCTCACCATCGGTCTGGGAATGGGACGAGGGCACTCAGCAGTTCTATCTGCACTATTTTTCGGTGAAGCAGCCCGACCTCAACTGGGAAAACCCGAAAGTACGTGAAGAGGTCTACGACATTATGCGGTTCTGGCTTGATAAGGGCGTCGACGGTTTCCGCATGGATGTTATCAACCTGATTTCTAAGGATCTTTCCTTCCCGGATGACCCCGCCGTCACCGCAGGAGGGCTAGATAATTCTCTGGCGGTGGCCGCGAACGGTCCGCGTGTGCACGAGTTCCTGCGCGAGATGAACCGCGAGGTACTCAGCAAGTACCCGGTGATGACCGTGGGTGAGACTCCCCTGCGTGAGCGTGGAAGATGCCGCCCTGTACACAGGTTTTGACCGCCACGAACTGCAGATGGTGTTCCAGTTCGAGCATATGGATGTGGATGCCAGCGCAGGCGGCGCCACCGGCAAGTGGTCGGATACTCGTTTTAACCTGGTGGATTTGAAGAAGGTTCTCAGCCACTGGCAGACGGGGCTGCACGGTCGCGGATGGAATTCGCTGTACTGGAATAACCATGACCAGCCGCGCACGGTTTCACGTTTCGGCAATGACTCCCCCGAGTTCCGTGAGGTCAGCGGTAAGATGCTCGGCACGGTTCTGCACATGATGCAGGGAACCCCCTACATCTATCAGGGTGAAGAGCTGGGTATGACCAATGTTTTCTTCGACTCGGTAGATGACTACAACGACCTTGAAATCCATGATTCCTGGCGTAAATACGTGGTGGAGTCCCAGCGGGTTAGCCCCGAGGATATGCTGCGGTACATCAGTGCTTCGGGCCGGGATAACGCGCGAACACCCATGCAGTGGGATGCGAGCGAAAACGCGGGCTTCACGACCGGTACCCCGTGGCTGAAGGTGAACCCGCGGTACACCGACATTAACGCCGCCGAAGAATTGGCGAACGATGATTCTATTTTCTATCACTACAGCGACCTCATTCACCTGCGCAAAGAGCACCCCATCGTGCTCACCGGCGAATACCGTGTGCTCAACCTCGAGGATGAGCAGGTGTACGCCTACCTGCGTGTGAATTCAGCGGAGGATGCCGCCGCATCCGGCGAGCGCGCCCTGCTGGTGGTTGCTAATTTCACCCAAGAAACACTGTCTTTGCCCTATGCAGACGGTCAGCTCGCTTCCTTGGCGCTCAAGAACCCGGGCGTGCTGAAAATTGAGGAGCTTGCGGCCATGGGAGAAGCACCCGAACTGATCAGCTCAAACTACCGGAATGAGCACGGCGAGTTCACGGACGAAGGCACCACTCTGCGACCCTATGAGGCAAAAGTGTATCTGTACCGGTAGGGCGTAGAGTGCGCGGCGAGTGGCGCGCTGGCGCATCCTGACTAAAAATTTTACAGACATACCTGCGGCAATGCGGCTTACGGAGTTCCCCGCTAAGCCACACGACGCAACCCTTAACGAAAGGCTTCTGATGAGTAGTGAAACCACGACTGAAGAGCGTGCGGTTCCTTCCTACGCCGGGCGGCAGTGGTGGAAGGAAGCGGTGGTCTACCAGGTGTACCCGCGTTCCTTCAACGACTCCAATGGCGACGGTATCGGCGATCTGCCCGGCATCACCGAAAAAATCCCGTACCTGGCGAAGCTGGGCATTAATGTTATCTGGCTCTCCCCCGTGTTTGATTCGCCGAACGTTGATAACGGTTACGATATTTCCGACTACTTCGACATTATGAGCGATTTCGGAACAATGGAAGATTTCGATGAGCTGCTGGCGACCGCACATGAGCACGGCATTAAAATTCTGATGGATTTGGTGGCGAACCATACTTCGGATCAGCATCCGTGGTTTGTGCAGTCTCGTTCCTCAAAAGGATAACCCGTACCGCGACTACTACATTTGGAAAGACCCCAACGGGTTTGACGAGAATGGCGCCCCGATTCCTCCGAATAACTGGGCTTCCGAATTCGGTGGCTCCGCCTGGGAGTGGGATGAAGCCACGCAACAGTTCTACCTGCACATTTTCTTCAAGGAACAGCCCGATCTGAACTGGGCGAACCCGAAGGTGCGCGAAGACCTGTATGCGATGGTGCGCTGGTGGCTCGATAAGGGCGTGGATGGTTTCCGGCTGGACGCCATCAACATTATTTCTAAGCCCGAAGGCTTCCCGGATGATCCCTTCCACCGATTTTGAGAAGCATACGTCGTCGATCCCGTTTGTGATTGCGAACGGCACGATGGTGCATCCGTGGATGAAAGAGCTCAACCGTGAGGCGTTCTCGAAGTACGATGTGATGACCGTGGGCGAAACGAGCGCGACCAGCCCCGAGGACGCGAAGCTGTGGGCGGGCTACGATGCGGGCGAACTGCAGATGCTCTTCCACTTCGACCACATGGGCGTCGATAACGACCCCGAAGGTTCGCTGGGCGGCAAGTGGTCGTATGCGCCGTACAAGCTGACCGAGCTTAAACGCATTCTGAACGAGTGGCAGACGAAACTTGAGGGCAAGGCGTGGGGTTCGCTGTACTGGAATAACCACGATCAGCCACGCGTGGTATCGCGGTTCGGCAACGATTCCCCCGAATTTCGGGTACTTTCAGCGAAGCAGTTGGCAACCACCCTGCACTTTATGCAGGGAACCCCCTATATTTATCAGGGTGAGGAACTTGGGATGACCAATGTGCGGTTCGAGTCGATCGACGACTACCGCGACGGCGATTCGATTCGTTTCTACGAGGATATGCACGTGGATCATCAACGACTCAGCCATGAGGATGCGATGCGCGCTATCTACATTAAGGGTCGTGATAACGCCCGCACCCCCATGCAATGGGATGACTCGGCGAACGGTGGGTTCACGAACGCGGGAGTCGAGCCGTGGCTGAAGGTGAACCCGAACTACCCGCAGATTAATGCGCAGGCTGCCCTGGACGATCAGGATTCGGTGTTCTACCACTATCAGGAATTAGCGAAGCTGCGCCGCGGTGAGCTCAAAGATTTGATGGTGTACGGTTCGTTCGCACCTGTAGATTCGGTTGAGGTTCCTCATGCCGAGGATGAGCAAGTGTACGCCTACACCCGTACCGGCGGCGCGGACGGCACCGACGCGAACCAGTCTCTGCTCGTGGTTTCTAACTTTACGTCTGATTCGGTGGAGCGCACTTTCTCTCTGCTGGATGATGCGCGTGCAGCCGGAGCGTCCGTCGAACTGGTGCATTCCAACTACCGGGATAACACCGGCGCACTGACCGATGCAGGCACCACCCTGCGCCCCTACGAAGCGAAGGTCTACCGCATCGTGAAATAGGTTCTTCTCTGTTCCCAACCCGAATAACGCATCTTTGGGCGTATTACCCACCCTCTAGGGTCTTGTAATACGCCCAAAGCTGCATTATTCAGAGTTCAAAGACGTTTTGCGCCTGCCCAGCCGATACTGTTGTTCCCACCGAGCACCGGAAAATATTGTTCTCAAAGCGCTTCCCGGGGTTTATTTTTATGCTGTTCGTTCAGTATGACAAGAGTTACGATTCGACGAAGTCGCGCACTATATCCACAAACCGTTCGGGGCTCTCTTTCTGAACCCAATGCTTATGATGCTCAAAAATTTCGACCCGTGTATTCAACATGGAAGCGGCTGCCTGCTTCACATCACCGACTTTGACGTCGGGGTCCTTATCCCCTTGAATAAATAGGGTTGGCACCTTGATCTGTGGCAGAAGCGGTATTAGGTGCCCGACCGGATGTTCTCCCCACAGCTCACTGATCTGAAATGATTGAAAAACTCGTGCCGCGTCTTTCGAATGGGCGGCAGTTTGCACCTCATCCAGAATTTCGGGGGTAATTTTCTCGCGATTCCCAATCAGTGACCCGGCAATAATGTTCTTTGCCAGCCACCTGTTCTGCAAGGTTTTATATGCCACCTGATTGAGGGGCAAACGCACCAGCAACCGTCCCATGAGTGAAGAAGCGGACACACCCCAAGGTGCCACCAGCACCAGCTTGCCAATATAGTTCGGATACCGCAGCGCATATTGCAAAGCAATGGCGCCGCCCATTGAAAGGCCACACAAGGTAACATTTTGAGCGTTCAAAGTATCCAGGAAGGCCTTGAGGAAGCCCGTGTAGAAACTCAGCGAGTACTCTAATTCGGGTTTATCGCTGTTTCCGTACCCCGGCAGATCCAGGGCAACTAAAGGCTGAGACCCGGTCCAGGTCTGCATGATCGTTTTCCAGGAGAGCATGGCATGATCCACCCCGCCACCATGAAGAAGCACGATAGGCGTGCCTTCACCCTCCGTACTGTAGTACGCGGTTTTAATGCCTTCAAGATCGAGAAAATGGGTTGAGATACGATTCATGCATATCACCGTCTTTCATGAGAGCCCACCGCTATTAAGTCTATCCTGTAAAAGGCGCACATACGATAGTGACTCCCTGAACCATTCAGGGTTTCGGTTGGGCAGGATGTATGTCCGCATAGCCAGCCATACACAATTTTTAGCAGGTGATGGGCTTATACCCAGCGCCGTACCCGCTGGCGGTACTGCCGGTATTCTGTGCCGAACTTCTGGGTGAGAACCCGCTCTTCGGGAATGATCTGAAAACGCGTTATCCAGGCAACGAAAAGCACCACCCCGAGCACAGCCTGCACCTGCCACAGCCACACCGCCCACCCGGTAAGTATGCAGGCCATACCCAAGTACATGGGGTTGCGGCTTAAACGGTATATTCCGGAGAAGACAATGTTTACGGTGCGCTCGGGGGCGAACGGGTTCACTGTGGTGCGGGCACGCCTAAATGACAGCACCCCCGCCGCGTCCACCGTTAGCCGAGTACAACCAGTGCAAGGGTAGGGACCAGCAGCAGCGGTGGTCTGCCTGTCAGCGGCGGCATCCCGCAGATGAGCCACATCAGTGAGGCGCACAGTGCCCCTATAAGTGGCGGTGGAACTTTATGTTCAAGGGCTGCAGCTAGTCTTTTCATGGGGGGTAAGTTATTTATTTCGGTCAAGAAGCGGGGTTTATGCGGGAAGCGGCGGCGCTAACACTGCCTCTACCGCCGCGAGCGCGTGAATGGTGGTGCTGTCAAAGACCGGCAGCGGGGTCTTGTCCGCTTCTACTGCCAGGCAGAGTTCGGTGCACCCCAGGATCACGCCTTGGGCGCCCTGCTCCTTCAGCCCTGTAATGACCTGCTGAAGATACTGCACGGCTTCAGGCTCGACGCATCCCAAACACAGCTGCTCAAAGATGATGCGGCTAGTCTCTGCCTGTTCCGGTTCGGCCGGCACGATCGTCTGGATTCCTTGCGCCGCCATGCGCTCGGTGTAGAACCCGTCGCTCATGGTGAAGGTTGTGCCCAGCAGCCCCACCCTCTGCAGCCCCTGCCTTTGGATGGCGGTGGCGGTGGCGTCAACTACGTGCAGTAGCGGTACGGTGGTGGCACGCTCTATTGCGGGGGCAACCTTGTGCATGGTGTTCGTGGCCACCAGCAGCAGCTGCGCACCCGCATCCTCAAGTTTTGCGGCGCTTGCCGCCAGCAGAGCCCCGGCGGCTTCCCAGTCACCGCTTTTTTGCAGACGCACGACTTCCTCAAAATCTACGCTGTGCATCACGATATCGGCGCTGTGGTTGCCTCCGAGGCGGCGGTTGACCTCACGGTTAATGATTCGGTAGTACAGGGCGGTGCTCTCAGGGCTCATGCCGCCGATAATGCCTAGGGTTTTCACGGTGCACGCTCCTTTTATTTATTGTCTTCTGGCGGGTACTTCCCCTCATTGTAGGGTGAGCTCCGTAACCCCGTCTATAGAGAAGGTTTTGCATTCAAAATGCATATAGAATGTGCAAGACACTTATGAATAGAAAAGCGGCCTCCCACCATATACGGGGCGGCAAATCGGAGATCTTAAGGTTGCTCTGAGGGAGGGGTATTCCACACCGTTACGCGCTCCGCCTCATGCCGTAAAGTGCGATGTCCTTCTCGTGTTCCGGAGCCTACAGCAATCATCATAATGTCAAGATATCGGCTTGGCAGGCGCAGCATCTCACGCAATTCTGCACGCTGATACCCCGTCATAGGTACCGTATTCCACCCGGCTTCCTGCGCTGCCAACATAAAGGTCATCGCCCAGAGCCCGCAGTCTAAACCTAAAAATTTCTGTATTTCCTGCTCGCTACGCGGCTCATAAAATTCGATAGCGGCCTGGGTCAGTGTCTCACAGATTTCTTGGGAGAAGCATCCAGCAATATATTCTTCGTGATGTATTCGATTCAAATTATCCGCATAGTATGCTTGCCGATCACCCAGCAGAATCAACACGGCCGATGCAGTCATAATCTGCTGCTGGTTATACGCAATAGGCAACAGCTTTTCGCGTAAATGCTGCTCGGTTACGATCACAACCCGCCACGGTTGCGAATTATTACTGCTAGGGAGCCTGGTTAGCACGATTAATAAGACGATACATATCCTCGTGGCTTATCAGGCAGGCCGGGTCAAAATATCGAGTAGAGCGACGGTCACGTATAAGGTCTTGCAAAGTCATGGGTAACATTTTCTCTTCGGGTGATTACAAAATTCAGTATAATGTACAAAAATGCATTAAAACATAACTTACTTATAGGTTCTATACATACTTTTAGGTAAGTTTTAAGTATTTACGGTAGGTTTTTAATGAAAAAAATTTCTGCAATAGAGATGGCAATGAATCTGGTGGGAGGCAAATATAAGTGCCTCATTCTCTACCACTTGAGCAGTGGGGCAAAACGCACTCGCAATCTGCTTCTGCTACTTGAAGGGATCAGTTCAAAAGTGCTAACTGAGCAGCTCCGTCAGCTCGAAGAAGATGGACTCATCGAACGCACTGTATATGCGGAAGTACCACCAAGAGTGGAATACACACTAAGCGCGGAAGGGCAAACATTTCTACCGGTGCTACAACTCATGTGTGATTGGGGATGGGAATACGTTTCTAGGCATCAAGGTATTGTGAAACCTTGTACATCACGCATAACTGAGTAAAAATGTAGATATTCATATAGCTAAAAATCTTCGTCACACTTTTCGATCAAAAAATGCCTTTATGTGAATAATGCATTAAAAAATGTTTTATTCACATAAAGGCACTTTTTAGCGCTTACTGAGGGCTAAACAGCCATGCGTGTATTCACGCACCGCCGAGCGGCAAAACACTACTGCATGATCAGACCGCCATCTACCGTATACGAGCTACCCGTCACATAGCTGGCCTCATCAGAGAGCAGGAATAGCGCCACTGCGGCGGCTTCGCGCGCATCGCCCACACGTTTGAGGAGCACGGCTTCGGCAAGCCGTTCCTCGAATTGGGCGCGCATCTCATCGGGAAGAACCGACCGCAGGTTGCTCGTAATCGGCCCGGGAACCAGGCTATTCACCCGAATATTGCGCGGTGCAAGCTCGGAGGCCCACCCGCGCGCCGCCGCCAGAATAGCAGCTTTTGTTGCGGCATAGGCAGAGACTATAGGCGCTCCCTCATAGGCCGCCGTCGAAGACGTCACTAGCACCGACCCGCCGTCTTTCACATACGGAGAAAGCGCGCCCATTTGGATCATCGGTGCCACTACATTCACCTTAAATATCTGATCGAGAGTCGCCTGGTCCATCTCTTCCAAAGGGCCTCCGGCTGCGTATGCGGCGTTGAGCCACACACCATCCAACGCACCGGCACGCTCCACCACAGGTATGATGCGCTCCAGAGTGTTGCCATCTGAAACATCGTCCAAAACGGCGGTAGCGTGATCGCCCAGCTCGGCTGCTGCAGCCTGCACATGACTTTCGGTACGACCCGTAAAGATAACGTGCGCGCCCTCTTCGATCAGGCGTTTTGCGCCCGCCAAACCAATACCGCTGCTCGCGCCGGTAATCAGAATGGTCTTGTTTTCAAAGCGTTTCATGGGTTTCCTCCTCGTTTTTATGTTTACTCGATGACTAAATCCACGAAGTACTTGGGAATACAGCGCTCTTTTTAACACTACAGTTCCAGCGCAGAATTACCTAGAGTTTTGCTTAGAAGAACCGAGTGGTCAGAGTACATCCGAAGCAGGTTTTCTCTGTGATACACAGCTCCGCATCCCAGTACCGCTGGCTGAGCCGGTGCACACGGGGGCACATATCCTGCGGGCAATCCTTCCCTTCATTGAGAGCTATCTCTATACGCCCGGAATCGAAAGCGCAACGACCGTGTGGACTGCCGCGCTGAGCGAGGGGAAGAACACCATGCCCCATTCTTTGCGGGTCCAGCCGATAAATGCATCACCCGCCTGTATGACCGCAAAAGTCACAAGAAGCAGGGCGACGGCACCGCCTCGAAAGTAGAAGGGTGCAATAAGAACGGCTAATCCGACCGGTATAGCGCGCACAGCATACATGTATACGTAGAAACGAGTATTAGCGTCAACGGAAGAAGCGTGAACCATAAGCCCTGGGCGATACATTGCCAATACCGCACTGGCGATCGTTATGAGCGCAGAAATAGTATTTATAGTTAGCAAAACGGGATTCATGGCAAACCTCCGTCGGTAGCTTTTTGTATTTGTTTTATTCTTTAATTTGTTCAGACAAAACATCGAGAACTTCAAGAGCGGCAATAACAGATTCGTGCTGATATGACCCACTCCATTGTTCGACCTGTTGGCGCCAGCGTTTTCGGATTTCCGCTAGTTTCTGCTCGCCGTGTTCGGTCAAGGAATACCGTGGGGAACGTTTATGCGCGGGGTTTTCGACGGACATAACCAACCCCTCATCCCGCAGGAGGTTGAGCTGCTTTTGCACACCCTGCCGGGTTATTCCCATGCGTTCGGCGATTTGAGGAGAAGTACTCGGTTCTTTCGCCATCGAGATTGCACCTAATACTTGCCAGCGCGCAGTTGTGAGACCGCTTCGGCGGCGAACCGGTCTCCCCATGCGGTGAGTGTTCCGTTCACACGGAAGATCTGCACCACGAGTTCACTGAGCAATGAAGCATCCATTTTTTCCTCCAGCGGCAATTGTGACAACCAGTTTACAAATATGACAACTGGCTGTCAATACTCGACGCGAGGGGCTGGGGGCAGAACACCATAGAGAACAAACATACAAAGCGGGGGCGAAAATTTTTACAGCAGGAGCGTGAACCCTGCCCCCGCAGAAAATTTGCGCGTCTGGATCTTGTGGTCTAAGCCGGTGGGTTATCCAGAACAGCGTATAGGCCACATATAATAGGATCCTCGTCAAACAAAAGGATTGAAGACATGGCACAGCCCCACATTGTTCTAGAACCTGTACAGTTACAGGATATACCGTTGTTCTGCACTAACCTGCAGGAATCCTTCAACAAAGCTTTTCATGAGGAGTTCGGAAAATCTGAAGAAAACGTTATTTCATTCACAGAGATTGAGGAATCTATCAATGCTGACGGTGCCAAAACTCTGCATATTCTGCACAGGGGGGAACGCATAGGCGGTGCGGTTGTGCGAATAGATGAGACAACTCAGCACAATACGCTCGATTTGTTCTTTATCCGTCCTGTTGAGCATGGTCGCGGGCTGGGCTCAGCGGCATGGCAGGCTTTGGAGGCACGCTACCCGGGCACTAGAGTGTGATCGCTCGTGACACCATATTTTGAGAAACGCAATATCCATTTTTATTTGAATAAATGCGGTTTTCATATTGTCGAATACTATAATGAGCGGAATCCAGACCCAAACGGGCACTCTCATAAGCACCCGAAACCATACTCTGCTACAGAAGGACTTGATGAAATGTTCCGTTTCGAGAAGATCATGCCATAACTTCTACACCTTTATGACTGCGACAAGCCGTCTGGTGCATCCTGAAAGCTCAGGGCACACCAGACGGCTTTTAGTACTATTATGTCTAAATTATTAATCAAACATATTCTTCAGATGCACCACGACCAACAAAGGACGGCGTGAGCCTGCGTTGGGGTATCCCAGGTCAGAGTATGACTGAGCGATTGAGGGCGGTTGCGAATTATGCAGTGGTCAGTCCAGTGACGGCAAGAAAGCAACGGTTTCCACCTGTATGTGATTGGTGGCTGGTCGCTTCTTTCACCATCATACGTATAGCAGGGGTAGGAACCGTTGTTTTTATTGTCATCTAAAAGACCCCTAATGAATAACCCTCAACAAAGCGTTAGAATCCTAATGCTTTTAGATAAAGATTATTTTTCTTGTTAGATAAATTCAAAAATGTTTTTTGAGAATATTCAGGGAGCTTCCACTGAATACCCAGGCTATAAGCTTAGGGTGAAGCCATGACTACTGATAAGAACCTTCCAAAACCTGAGCATGGAACGATCCAGGCTCAAGGTGTTCATGAGATAAAGAAAGAATCTGAGGCAGATTCGACCAAGAAGCAGACCTCGTTTCCTCCTAGTCTTATAGCTGTGCAGACCATAAGGACTGTCATTGAATTTACATTAGTACTGCCATTACTGCCATTGCTCTCTGATCCTCTAGGGATAATCCTTTTCTTACCTTTTGGTTTGCATTTTATTTTGCAGGCTGCGGCATGGTCACGGGCAAAGAAAGAAACTCGGATCGCTTGGGTTGTAGGAATCAATATTTATAGCCTGATGATTGTTGCGCCTATTGGTGCTTTCTATACGTGGTTCATGATGAAGCTGCAGGTGGCAGCTCCAAACATAACAGGTGCTGATATTGGACTATTATGGTGGCTGCTAGGTGCCTGCGTTCTTGAAGCTGTTATCAGCATCGTCATGATCGTCGTGATGAATGTAATCAAGAGGAATGATCTTCGTGATTTTCAAGGCAAAAGGATTACTGTCGCTAAACCTCGAATATCTGACGATGTTCTGGAAGGTTCTAACTCCGGAGCATACGAAACGGATGGTGGTTTAAAACCCCTGAGGAATCACCATGACAAATCGGATGCAAAGGTTCCTCGGCAGCACATTAACGTTAGGTCGCAGAAGAAAGATTAGGGTGAGCACTATGAGCACCGATAAGAATTTTCCGATAGTTAATGATGAGTTTGCTATAGGCCGGGCTCAAAACGTTCATGAAATAGAGAAAGAATCTGAGGCAGATTCGACTGAGAAGCGGAACTTGTTTCTTTCTATCTTTATAACTGTGCAGATTATTAGGCTAATGCTCGAAACCACGCTTCTCCAGGGCGTGATGATTTCCGCCCTTCCCAATGATTCTGGTTATGTTGATTTTCGAGTACTTCTTCTTACGCTCATCCTTTTTTCGCCCTTTATCGTTTATATTCTGCTGCAAACTGTGGCATGTATAAAGATGATTCGGGGAACCAAAACCGCATGGGTTTTGGGGACAAACATCTATAGTCTGCTCATAGTTGCGCCCCTTGCTGCTTTTTATACATCGTTCGTTATAGAGGTGACGGCTTCAAATGTCGATATCCGACCATTACAGTGGATGCTAGGTGCCTGCGTCCTTGAAGCGATCATGAGTATCTTCACGATTATTGTAGTGAGTATATATAACTGGAAAAAGAAAAAACTATCCTCTCATAATAAAAATATGGATACTGATAAACGCCCAACGCCAGATAATACTTTATCTGGTTTCAAGAATGCAATATACGAAACGGATGATTTAAAAACCCTGAAGAAGCATCATGAAGATCCGATTGTAGAAATTCCTTGGCAGCACGTTCATGTTAGGTCGCAGAAGCAAGATCAGGGTGAGCACCATGAGCACCGATAAGAATTTTTCAACCTCCGAGAACAATGATCCGCAGCCTCCCGTGGAAAAGCAAAGTGCATCGGGCAATAATCCGGAGAATGCCCATCAAGAGCCTAAATATACACAGCTGTATGGCTTAGAAGGCGCCGACGGTAAGATGTCCTTGGATCCCCAGGCGTCCCCGGGGTTTCAGGGCGCTGAGGTAAAGGAAGAGCCTCATAAACGCATATCACAACAGTTTGATATAGACCCCAACACCCGTGAGCCTCTTCTCATCGCACAGGCTATCAAGAATATTCTAATTATTATTCCTGCGCTTATCATGCTGGTTGTTTTTGTCTGTGTATTCATTAACGTTTTGGTATCTACGCCCAGTGGATATGATGATCTTATCTTGGCGGGTATGTTTATTATTGCCGTTATTGCACTTCCTTACATGATTCACGTTATCTTGCAGGTTGTCGCATTTATGCGGTTTAGGAAATCAGTCAAGTTTCGGTGGATACGAGGCGTCAATATTTACGGCCTTATTGTTGCCCCGATCTCCGAGGTTACCTATGTGCCGTTTATGCTAGGGCGGGTTCTTGATCCATCTTCATCTGCCGAGAGCTCTTTTACAATAGTGGGGGTTATGGTAGCCCTTTACGAAGTTATTTTGGGTATCTTAATGATTGTTGTCACGACAAATAGTATTAAGAAGACCACCCAGCTTTCAGGACAAAAACACTGAGGGGCATTCATTAGGGGCGCCCCTAAACCGAGTACGCTCCAGACTTTCATATTCCCATCATGGGCGTCCGAAACCGTATTCTGCTGCAGAAGGACTTGATGAAATATTCCGTTTCGAGAGGACCATGGCGCAGCTTCTATACCTTTATGACCACAGCAAAGCCGCCCGGCGCATCCTGAAAATTCAGGCCATGCCGGGCGGCTTATCTACTCAAAACTGGGTTGAATCGTAGGGGCTACTCCCCTAGTGCGTTACTCCCACTCAATGGTTCCCGGGGGTTTGGAGGTGACATCCAGCACCACACGGTTCACGTCTTTGACTTCGTTCGTAATCCGGTTCGAGATTTTTGCCAGCAGGTCATAAGGCAGGCGCGACCAGTCGGCGGTCATCGCGTCCTCTGAAGAAACCGGGCGTAGCACAATCGGATGCCCGTAAGTGCGGCCATCGCCCTGCACACCCACCGAACGCACACCGGACAGAAGTACCACGGGGCACTGCCAAATGTGCTCGTCCTGACCGGCGGCGGTCAGCTCTTCACGCACAATCGCATCCGCCGCACGCAGGGTCTCAAGGTTCTCGCGGGTCACCTCACCCACAATACGGATACCCAGACCCGGGCCGGGGAACGGCTGACGCGCCACAATCTTCTCGGGAACACCCAGCTGACGACCGATAGCACGAACCTCATCCTTAAACAGGGTACGCAGCGGCTCGACCAGTTCAAACGCCAAGTCCTCAGGCAGACCACCCACATTGTGATGCGATTTAATATTCGCCGCACCCTCGCCGCCGCCGGATTCAACCACATCCGGGTACAGGGTACCCTGCACCAGGAACTTGATCTGTGCGCCCTCTTCGCCCGCTTCCTCAATGAGCTTGCGCTCGGCCTGTTCAAAGGAGCGGATGAACTCGCGACCAATAATCTTACGCTTCTGCTCGGGATCACTCACGCCAGCCAGTGCGGTAAGGAAACGCTCTGATTCGTCAATGGTAATTACGCGAATACCCATTGACGCGGCGTAGTCCTGCTCAACCTGTTCACGCTCGCCCGCGCGCAGCAGCCCGTGGTCGATAAAGAAGCAGGTCAGCTGATCGCCCACGGCCTTATGCACGAGAGCCGCAGCAACAGAAGAATCCACGCCACCAGAGAGGGCACAAATCACGCGGTCTTCGCCAACCTGCTCACGAATCTTCGCAACCTGTTCCTCAATGATATTGTCAGTTGACCAGGTGGGTTTAAGCCCAGCAATGTTATACAGGAAGTTCTCAAGCGCAACCTGACCGTAGTCGGAGTGCTTCACCTCGGGGTGCCACTGCACGCCGCCCAGCTTGCGGTGCTCATCCACGAATGCCGCCACGGACGCACCCGGGGTCTGTGCCAGAACCTCAAACCCGGCGGGGGCTTCGGTCACGGAATCGCCATGCGACATCCACACGTTTTGCGTCTGCGGGGTGCCGGTGAGGAACGAAGACTCTACTGCGCACAGGGTCGCATCGGTTGCGCCGTATTCGCGGGAACCGGTCTGCGCCACGGTACCGCCCAAGGTTTGCGCCATCACCTGAAAACCGTAGCAGATGCCAAAGACCGGCACACCAGCCTCAAATAATGCCCTATCGCCGCGGGGGGCACCATCGGCATATACCGATGAAGGCCCACCCGAAAGCACAATCGCGGCGGGGTTTTTAGCGAGCATCTTTTCGGTGCTCATAGAGTGGGGAACGATTTCAGAGTAGATACCCGCCTCACGCACGCGACGAGCAATAAGCTGCGCATACTGGGCACCGTAATCTACCACCAGAACCGGACGCTCTTCGAGCTGATCCGGGTGTACAGAGTCGGTCACGGATTTTCCTCACGTGTCAGGTTTGAAATTCCGCGCGAGCGCGCGAAGTCTTGTATTTCTATTCTACGGGAGAGATAAAAGTTTTATGTGGCACCCATTCAGGGGTACTCGCCGTTGGGCTTTCGCCGATGCTGGGGCTAGTACCGCTTAGTCGCCTGCGGGTTTGCCTCAAGCTGTGCCAGGGTTTCTGCGTGGATGCGTTTCTCAACAATGAATGAGAGGAATGGCACCACACCGCCGAGCGCCATGACGATGAGCTGGGCGATGCCCCAGCGCATGAGCAGCCAAATACGAATGCAGGAGAACAGGTAAATAATGTAGAACCAGCCGTGAATGATAAGCACCCACGTGGAAATGTTTACTCCGCCGGTAAGATTTCCGGTTTCGCGGTTAAGGATGCCGAGCGACACATCGGAACCGGTTGCGGCGTCTTTTGCACCCGCCACCAGGTCATAGCCCATCCCGTGGTGGGTAATCATCTCAACCACCAGCAGCAGCAGGAAGGTACCGGATATCCAGGCGCACCATTTATAGAAGGTTAGCGCTGAACGAATCTGCGTTTCGGTACCGCCAAATTTTTTGCGCACCGTAAATCCACCCTGGGGCGCGTGTTCTGCCCCGTCTGCTGATGCTTTTGAGGCGTTCTGCGATAGGGTGACTTTGCGCCCGTCGGTACGTTCTACCGGGGTAATTTTTGTGTTCTTCTCGGGATTCTCTGACATGCTGTGCCTCTCGTGTGTGCTGATGAGTTTAGCTGGCGTTAGTCTTTTGTATCTGCAGGTTTCTGAGGATTAACGCTCTCCGGAGCGTTGCGCGGTGTATCTTCCATACGCACGGATGCTTCTTCGGGGACTTCATCAAAGAAATAGTATTGTTCGTCGGCGGGGTCCCAATAGTAGGGGCGTCCGGTGGCTTCGTCCACAAAGTATTCGCCCTCGTACTCGAAATACTGGGTGTATTCGGCGGGTTCGGCGGCACGATGCGCCGCATCCTTAAGCATGCGTCCCCACAGGTAGAGGGCGAACGCCGCGAAAATCAACCATTCGAGCGAGTAGAAGATGTTGAGCCAGTTGATGTTGGCATCATTGGTCGCCTGAGCTGCGCGAATGGGGCGCAGATTCTCGGACTGTCCAATAATAGTGGCATTTTCTGCGATTGTGTGCTGTTCGGTGAGGGGTATTTTTTGGTTCTCGGGTACTTCGGCAGAAAGCGTGAGCACGCCGTCATAGAGGGGCGCATCCCACAGGTTTGTCAGCTGTGCCGGGGATGCGCTTTCCAGCACTTTCTCAGTCATGCGCGTGTACGGGGCGGCGCCCTGGGCATTTACTACACGACCGGCAACCTCAACTGTCCCTGTCGGCTCGGCGGGTATGCTCGGGGCATGATCATCTTCACCCGCTATCCAGGCTCGTGCCACTGTGATAGCGCGGGGCTTGGTGCTTCCCAAAGCGGCGGCTTTATCGGTTCCTTCGGGAATGAATTCACTCAGAACCCAGTATCCGTGCTGCCCCTCATTCAGGCGGCCTGCTACCAGCATGGAGGATCCTGGAACGTACTCCCCCTTCGCCTGCACTACGGTATCAACCGTCAAGTTCGTCACGGGCTGATGCGCCTGCAGAATCTCGGTATAGGGTCGCACTCGATCTTTCGCAGGATCAGAATGTACCTGCTGTGAGGTGGAGGCGTTGAACTGCCAGCTGGAGAGCGCGACAAACCCCGTCACAAAGACGAGAGCCAGCAAAAGCCCGCCCAGCCAGCGGGGAGTAAACGCCAATTTCCACACGTATCTAGGGTAACGCGTCCGCGTTGTACACCCCTAACGATAAGAAATATAACAGGAAGAACTCGTTGGTAGGCAGACAACACTTTCGACGAGATTTCACCACATGCCGTTTAAGAACAGATGATATATCGCATTCATCGTGGACATGTCCCCAGCAGACCGTGGTCTGTATCTCCCCGATGATCACTGGGTGGAGAATTCGAAACCCATGTCGATCAAGGTACGTAGCCATTGGCTCTTCGCCGTCTGCAGTGACTTGACCTCAACGTGATGGTTCCATCGATTAGGGCTGACCTGAGTGACCCTGTGGATATTCTTGTTCTCCTCTTGGCGATCTAGGGTCACGTTGAAGTACAACGTACCATCCTTGGTTTTCTCGTATGCCCACATCCAGAGAAACTTCCGGTTAACAGAGTAGCTGACCTGTGCGCGAAACTCCCTCTTGACTTTACCCAGGCTCATGACATACCCATCGATCGCCTGATAAAAGGAATCAGTCTTCGGCTTGTCCGAGAAATCACTGATCATCTTGTTGCTCGGCATAGTCGTTCCTTTCTGTGGTAACCATCTGAGAGTTTATAGGGTCGTCTGGACGACACGCAGGTATCCCTCTTTTTCAGATTCCTGTCCTCGGGATCAGAAAAAGACGGGGACCTGTCATAGGTCAGTGAGCATCTGCTGCATCTGGGCGATCTCGGCCTCCTGGTCGTTGATAATTTGTTCGGCCAGGGTGATCGCATGGGGATTCTGGCCGTCAGCAACCTCGTCACGGGCCATGTCGACCGCACCTTCGTGGTGGGCGGTCATCTGCTCCAGGTAGAGGCGGGCAGCCTCGGTGCCCTGGGCTTCCTCAAGGGCTGTCATGTCCTCCTGGCTCATCATCCCGCTCATGCCACCCATCTCGCCGTGATCCATTCCACCCATCTCGTCCATGGTCCCCATGCCCCCAGAGTCGGTGACCGGCTGCTGGCCCCAGGCCTCGAGCATGGCGTTCATCCGGTCAATCTCCGGTCCCTGGGCGTCAATAACCCCCTGGGCAAACTCCACGACCTGGGCGGGGATACCCTCCTTGGCCAGGAGCATCTCACTCATCTCCACTGCCTGCTGGTGATGGGGGATCATCATCTGGGCAAACATGATGTCCGCGTCGTTGTAATCGGCGGAGATCTCCCCGTCCGCCACAGTCGTCGCCGTGGTGGTCTCGGTCGTCTCAGCGGTAGTCGTCGCAGTGCTGGTGGCCGAGGTGGTGGCGTCGGTGTTGCGTGACTCGGTGGCCTTACCGCAGGCGGCCAGCGCCAGGGTGGAGGCCACGGCGAGAGCGGAAAGAACAAGGGTGCGCTTCATGGTGGAGCCTTTCAGGGTCATATGGGGGCAGTGGAGAGAAGTGGTGGATCAGTGGACGGCGGTGGATGCCGGAGTAGGCGTGGTGTGTTCCTCCTTCGGACTGGTGGGAGCCAGGTGGGCCGGGTCCAGATCAATCCGGCGCAGCAGCTGAGCGTTAAGCGCCACCACAATCGTCGACAGCGACATCAACACCGCAGCAGCAGCCGGGGGAAGCAGAATGCCGCTAGAGGCGAGCACGCCGGCGGCCAGGGGCACGGCCAAGATGTTGTAACCGGACGCCCAGATGAGGTTCTGGATCATCTTGCGGTAGCTGGCCTGCGAGAGCTCAATCATCGACAACATTGCCCGGGGATCGTCACTGGCCAGGACCACTCCGGCGGATTCCATCGCCACATCCGTGCCGGCCCCGATGGCGATGCCGACCTCGGCGCGGGCCAGGGCCGGGGCGTCGTTGACACCGTCGCCGACCATGGCCACGCTCAGGCCACGCTCCTGTAGCTGGGTGACCTTGGTGTCCTTGTCCTGGGGCAGGACCTCGGCGAAGACCTCATCGATCCCCAGGTCCTGGCCAACCGCATGGGCCACCTGCTGCGCGTCACCGGTGATCATCGCGACCTTCACCCCGCGGTCCTGCAGGGCTTTCACAGCGGCGCGGGATTCGGGGCGGATCTTGTCCTCGACGGCCACCGCACCGATGATCTGACCGTCGCGGACAATATGGAGCACACCGGCCCCACGCCCGGTCCAGGCGCTGGTGGTGTCGGTGAGCTCGGCCGGGGTGGTGAGGTTGAACTCGCGCAGCATGTTCGGCCCGCCCACGAGGATCTCAGCGCCATCGACAGTGGCCCGGACCCCCCGGCCGGAGGCGGCGCTGAAACCAGTTGCACGGATTTGCCGACGGGAGGCCTCGGGATGGGCGGCCGCGGCCGCCACGATGGCGCGGGCCACGGGGTGCTCGCTGTCGGCCTCCGCGGCGGCGGCCAGGGCCAGCAGCTCGCCCTCGGTGACGCCGACAGTTGCCGCGACACCGGTGACCGCGTGCGCGCCCTCGGTCAGGGTGCCGGTTTTATCGAAGAGCACCACGTCGATGGTGCGCATCCGCTCGAGCGCCATCCGGTCCTTGATGAGCACCCCGGATTTCGCGGCCCGCTCGGTGGAGATCGCAATGACCAGCGGAATCGCCAGGCCCAGGGCGTGCGGACAGGCGATGACCAGCACCGTGACCGTGCGCACCACGGCATCGTCCGGGCTGCCGATGATGGTCCACACCACCGCGGTGATCAGAGCAGAAATCAGCGCGAACCAGAACAACAACGCCGCCGCCCGATCCGCCAGGGCCTGAGCCCGGGAGGAGGACTCCTGTGCGTCGGCAACCATGCGTTGGATCCCGGCCAGGGCGGTGTCCCCGCCGGTAGCCTCCACCCGGACGCGGACGGTGTTGTCGGTGGCCACGGTACCGGCGACCACCTTGTCACCGGTGTCGCGGAAGACGGGACGGGATTCGCCGGTGATCATCGCCTCATCGAATTCGGCGGCTCCCTCGAGGATGGTTCCGTCGGCCGGCACCCGGGCACCGGCCCTCACTAGCACGACGTCGTCGACGACCAGCTCGGAGGTGGCCACGGTGCGGGTGGTCCCGTCGACGACTTTCTCGGCCTCATCCGGCAGCAGGGCAGCCAGCGCGTCAAGCGCGGAGGACGCACCCCCGAGAGCGCGCATCTCCAGCCAGTGGCCCAGCAGCATGATGGTCACCAGCAGGGCCAGCTCCCACCAGAAGTCCAGGTCAAAACCGCCCAGCCCCAGAGTGGTGACCCAGGAGGCGACAAACGCCACGGTGATGGCCATGGCAATCAGGAGCATCATCCCGGGTTGGCGGGATTTCAGTTCCGTCCATCCGCCCTTGAGGAAAGGCGTTCCGCCGTAGACGAAGATGATCGTGTCCAGTACCGGGGGCACCCAGGTGGATCCGGGGAATGCCGGGAGGTGGTAGCCGAGCAGGTGGGCGACCATGGGGCTGAAAATAACGACGGGAATGGACAGAATCAGCGACCACCAGAAGCGTTCCCGAAACATTGCGGTGCTGTGCCCGGCGTGTTCGCCGTGACCATGAACGTGGTGGTCTTCGTCCAGGACGGAGTGCGGGTGACCGTGGGGCATCGCCTGGCCGTGGGTGTCGGCATCTGCGTGGTGTTCGTGGCTGGCATGATCCGGGTGGTGGGTGTGGTCTGTTTCCGGAGCGGGGTGATCACCATGGTGATCGCCGGAATGGCGGGGAGTGCTCATGACGTTCCTTTCGCTCAACCCGGTCGGGGTCGAGATGATGGGTAAAATCGATCAGGATAAGACGGTGTAGCCGGTCGCCTCGATAGCCCGGCGAACCATCTCCGGAGGTACGACACCGGTGACCGTGACGGTGGAAACACCACCAGCAGCGAGATCAACCTGGACGTCGTCGACCTGGGGGAGGGCCTGAAGGGCCTGGGTCACGCTTTTCGCGCAGTGCCCGCAGGTCAGGCCGGTGACCTGGTAGCTAGGGGAGGACCCTCCTGCTGACGAGTCGCTGGCGGCAGGGATGGAGGCGGTGTCGGCACGTGAGGCAGGTCCGCAACAGCTGCAGCCGTGGGAGGCCATCGGCAAGAGGCGGGGCGGTGATCATGGGAAAGCTCCTACGGGTCGGTGGGATGCGGCGATGCTACTCTCTAGCATATACCCCCAGGGGGTATATTTTCAAGGGGTGGAGGGCACGGCCCTCACGCGGGGCAGGGTGTGGTCACCGAGCAGCCTCCTCACTGTCGGGAGGGGACAGCGGGAGGCGGAGGGCAAACACCGCTCCGCGACCGGGTCCGGGGGAGGTGGCGGTGAGAGTGCCGCCGTGGGCCTCGATCAATGCCTTGGAGATGGTCAGACCGATACCGGCCCCGCCGTTGTCCCGGCTGCGGACGGCATCCCCCGGTAGAAGCGTTCGAAGATGTGTCCGAGCTGGCCAGGTGGGATGCCCTCGCCGTCATCGGCGACGTGGATGAGCGCGGTGGACGCCCCCTGTCGGTGGACGCTGATTCGGACCTGCCCGCCGGCCGGGGTGTGCCGTAGCGCGTTCGACAGGAGATTGCTCATCACCTGGCCGAAGCGTTGCCGGTCCACGAGCACCCGGGCGGTGTCCGTAATGGTCTCGACCTGTAAATCGACGCCTTTGTCAGCATAAGCTTCCCCCGCGGCAGCAGCGGCGGTATGGAGCAGATCCCCGAGCCCTTCCTCCGCCAGGTCCAAATCGATCCGGTGTTCCTGGACCCGGGAGACATCGTCGATGTCTTCCATCAACCGGGTCAGGCGGGCGAGTTGGTCAGCCATGATCGTGTGGGTGGCATTATTCCAGTCCACGACCCCGTCCTGGAGACCATCGAGGTAGACCGTGAGCACCGATAAGGGGGTGCCCATTTCGTGGGCCAGATCAGAGAGCATCTGGCGGCGGACCTGTTCGGTGTGTTCCAGCCGGTCGGCCATGGTGTTGAAGGCATGCGCCAGGGTGGTGACCTCGGGGCCTGCTTCTCCGGCGGGCACGCGGATACGGTAGTTGCCGGCCGTCAGGCTGGTAGCGGCGCGGGTGAGATCCTGCAGGGGGGTGCGCAGGCGACGCGATAACCACAGGCTGGCCAGCAGGGCGCTGATCAAGGCGGTGGGCAGGGCGACGGCCAGGGTGATCAGGTTGGCGTCCCGGTAGGCCTGCTCGGCATGGAACAGCTCCAGCGAGGGGTCCTCCCGGCCGGTCATCAACATATGATCATGGAACAGGGTCAGGCCCACCATCGTGGCCACGGCCGCGGCCATCAGCAGGCTAATCACCACGACCAACACCTGGGCGGCCAGGAAGCGGAAGGTCAGGCCGGGTCCGTGATTCATGGCTGCCCCACCCGGTAGCCCACGCCACGCACGGTGTCGATAAACCCCCGGCCCCGGGTGTCGGTGCCGAGCTTGCGACGCAAGTTGCCGATGTGGACATCGACGATGCGTTCATCACCGACCCAGGTGGTGTCCCAGACCTCGGTGACCAGGTCGTGGCGGGTCAGCACCTGGCCGGGGCGCAGGGCTAGGGCAACCAGCAGCTCGAACTCCGTGCGGGTGAGCTCCACGGTCGTCTCCCCCCACCCGCACCTGATGGACGACGGCTCCGTAGTGGCTGTTTCCCGTGATAAAACGTACAAAAACACAAATGTGGACTTCCGCATTGACCCCACCACCGGCGAGTACCAGAGCGCCAGCGTGGACGAATACCCCGGCAAGGAATCCGTGAATATTACTGCAAACACGCTCTCCCGGTTCAAGGCTGAAGATGCAGGTACCGCGCCCGGCGAAACCAAACGGATTATCGACCCTGCGTCCGCGCCTGAACAGACCCGCCTGGTAAGCGATAACACCAGTGAGGCGGCCACTGTTTCCGCCCCGAAGACCGTATACGCGGGGCAGAAGTTCACGATTGGAGGGTCTGACTGGACGTATGGAGAAGACTATCTTCCCTCGGATATTACCGTCACCCTGGATGACGGCAAGTCAAGGTAAACGGGCAGGGCGAAATGACCTTCAAGCTCTCCGAGGAAGAGACGTCGTTCACCCGTGACATTGAGGTGCCCGCCGACTGGAAACCTGGTGAGGAACACAACGTGACCATTTCTTCTGGCAAAACCAAAGGAGATAAGCAGCGCTCTCTCACCATAAAGTTCAAGGTCGAAGAGTACAATCCCAAGTACATTGACAGCTGCACCGTACCCGCCCAGGATGCTGTACAAGCCACCGAGGTTCCGTTCGCCGGGTACCCGAAAGTCGGCGAGGTTCCCTCACTCAACCAACAGCCTGCCACCACAAAAGACTAACGGCAGATAACCAGCCCACGCGGTGCGCACAATGCTCCAGCTTGGCGCATAAAAACCGCAACGGCTGCACCTCTAACACTGCGCCCCCACCGGTAAAATACCCGGTGGGGGCGCATCACTTTAGCAAAGAGAATGTTCGTTCGGTTCTGGTGTTCGCAACGGAATGCGGCTGCCCGCGATTATCCCCGGTATTCGGGCACAACCGTCATCTCTGCCTTCTGGAATTTCTTCAAATCCAGGTAGCCGCAGTTCGCCATTGCGCGTTTGAGGGCGCCCACAATATTGCGGGTGCCGTCCACATGGTGCGAGGGCCCATACAGCACCTCTTCGAGAGTTCCAACCACGCCCAGGGGGGTGCGCACCCCGCGCGGGAAGTCCCGCGAATGCGCCTCATTGCCCCAGTACCAGCCCTGCCCCGGTGCCTCGGATGCGCGTGCCAGGGGCGCGCCGATCATCACCGCATCCGCACCCAGAGCCAGTGCCTTCACCAGGTCACCGGAGCGGCTAAGCCCGCCGTCGGCAATCACATGAACATACCGTCCACCGGATTCGTCCAGATAGTCCGAACGAGCCGCAGCAACATCGGCAATAGCGGTTGCCATCGGCGCAGAAATGCCCAGCCCCTTACGGGTGGTCATCGCGGAACCGCCGCCGAACCCCACCAGAACACCGGCAGCACCGGTGCGCATCAGGTGCTTCGCCTGGGTGTACCCTGCCACGCCGCCGACCATAACAGGCACATCCAGCTCGTAAATGAATTTCTTGAGGTTCAGCGGTTCATGCGAGGTCGAAATATGCTCCGCAGAGACCGACGCGCCGCGAATCACGAAAAGATCGGCCCCGGCCTGCACCACCGTTTCGTAATGTTCTTGGGTGTTCTGCGGGGTAAGCGAGCCCGCCACTATAACACCCGAATCACGAATTTCTTCCAGGCGTGCGGTAATCAGCTCGGGCTTAATCGGCTCAGCGTAAATCTGCTGCATGCGCGTGGTAGCAGAGGCAGGATCAGCTTCGGGAAGCTCAGTAATTTCGTCTAGAAGCGGCTGCGGGTCCTCATAGCGAGTCCACAAGCCTTCTAGGTTGAGCACGCCTAGCCCACCAAGCTTTCCGAGTGCAATCGCGGTCGCTGGAGACATTACAGAGTCCATCGGTGCGCCCACAATTGGGGTGTCAAATTTGAAGGCGTCAATCTGCCATGACGTATCGACATCGCGACGGTCACGGGTGCGGCGCGTTGGTGCCAGCGCCACATCGTCAAGCGCATAGGTGCGGCGGGCGCTCTTAGAGAGCCCAATCTGAATATCGGACATGTGTGTTTCCCTTCGGAAGGTCTCTGACCGGTGTTTCTTGGCGCACGGCTGCCCCGCAAGACTACGCGCCTGATGTAGTATCTACTCTACTCGGCGTATAGCCCGTTCAGCCGCAGATTATTTAGAAATATCACAAAATGCACGACGGATTAGATTCTCTAATGTTCGAGCCATACACACAACTAAGCCGGTCAGCGGTGGTTAACGGCGGTAGTTAGGTGCCTCGACAGTCATCGTAATATCGTGCGGGTGAGATTCTTTCAGACCCGCCGGGGTGATGCGTACAAACTTGCCCTTGGTCTTAAGCTCCTCAATGGTGCGTGAACCCACGTAGAACATGGTCTGACGCAGACCGCCCTCAAGCTGATGCAGCACGGCAGAAAGCGGTCCGCGGAACGGAACCTGCCCCTCAATTCCCTCGGGAATCAGCTTTTCTTCGCTGGAAACATCTGCCTGGAAATAACGGTCTTTCGAGTATGACTTGTGGCGACCGCGGGTCTGCATAGCGCCCAGCGAGCCCATGCCGCGGTAGGCTTTGAACTGCTTACCGTTCATGAAAATCAGATCGCCGGGGGCCTCGGCGGTTCCCGCCAAAAGCGAGCCAAGCATCACGGAATCGGCGCCAGCAACCAGAGCCTTACCGATCTCACCGGAGTGCTGCATGCCGCCGTCGGCGATGAGCGGAACACCGGCGGGAATAGCTGCCTTCGCGGATTCGTTAATCGCGGTTACCTGGGGTACGCCCACACCCGCGATGATGCGCGTGGTGCAAATTGATCCAGACCAACGCCGACTTTCACGGCATCTGCGCCCGCATCAATAATGGCTTGAGCACCTTCACGGGTTGCCGCCTGACCGCCGATCACATCGACATGTGCGGCTGCGGGATCTTTCTTCAGGCGGGAAATCATATCGAGCACGCCCTGAGAATGTCCGTTGGCGGTATCGACGAAGAGCGCATCCACCCCGGCCTCGACCAAAGCCATTGCACGTTCGTAGCCGTCACCGAAGAAACCGATAGCAGCGCCAACACGCAGGCGACCATCGTCATCCTTAGTGGCGCGCGGGTACTGTTCGGTCTTCACAAAGTCTTTGAGGGTAATCAGCCCGGCAAGTTTACCGGCCTCATCAATGAGGGGCAAACGCTCGATTTTGTTCTTCGAAAGGAGGGCGAAGGCTTCATCCTTCGTGAGGTTCGGCGAACCGGTAATGAGCGGCATCGGGGTCATAACATCACGCACAAGAGTGCTTTCATAGTCCGAGCGCGAGAGGTAGCGAATATCGCGGTTGGTAATAATACCTTCAAGTTTGCCATCTTCGGTGACCACCGGCAGACCCGAAACCTTGTAATATCCGCACAGATTATCGTATTCGCCGATAGTTGCGTCAGCACCGATGGTGACGGGATTAATGATCATGCCCGATTCGGAACGTTTCACGCGATCAACATGTGCTGCCTGATCCTCGATCGAAAGGTTGCGGTGGATCACGCCCATGCCGCCTAGGCGCGCCATCGAAATCGCCATCTGGGAATCAGTCACGGTATCCATCGCAGCGGAGATAATGGGGGTGCCCAGGGTAATACGCTTGGAGAGTCGAGTGCTGGTATCGGCATCGGAGGGAATAACATCGGTGTTGCCGGGTAGAAGCAACACGTCATCATAGGTCAGACCGGTGAAACCGAAGGGATCGTCGGTCAGGGCGGTGGGGACAGTCATGTTTAGCCTTTCAAATGCTGTACCGGATGTATAGATGTTGTGTAGCGAGTGGTGCCGCCGGGTGTAAAACGTCGTATCTCTATGGTAAACGCTTACGTCTGCTTCGGGGTACACGGAGTGGTTCGGATGCGCGCCTTTCCTGTAAGGCCGCAGCATTCCGGGTCGAGGCTGCGTTTGCGGTTATTTCAGGCCAGTCTGCATCAAGCCCCTACAGATAGTTGTTGCCCGGTTCAACGAGATTTTCTCTCCTCGAACCGGGCAACCCATCAATTATTCGTCTTCGTCCTCTTCTTCGGGCTTGGTGACCACCAGAGTCTCGGTCGTGAGTACCAAAGCCGCGATAGATGATGCATTCTGCAGCGCAGAGCGGGTGACCTTCACAGGGTCAATTACGCCCGCTTCGAACAGATCAACATACTCACCGGTTTTGGCGTTGTAACCGTGACCAACAGGCTGTTCGGCGACCTTTGCCGCCACCACATAGCCGTCGTCGCCAGCGTTTTCGGAGATCCAGCGCAGCGGCTGTACCAGGGCTCGGCGTACAATCTGCACACCCACGTTTGCGTCGTGGCTATCGAGCTCAAAACCGTCGAGCACCTTGCTGGCGTGGATCAGTGCCGAACCGCCACCGGATACGATGCCTTCTTCAAGAGCCGCGCGGGTAGAAGACACAGCGTCTTCGATGCGGTGCTTACGTTCCTTAGCCTCAACCTCGGTTGCCGCACCCACCTTGATCACGCCCACGCCACCGGCGAGCTTCGCCAGGCGTTCCTTGAGCTTTTCGCGGTCCCACTCGGAATCGACGACCTCGATCTCTCGGCGCAGCTGCTGCACACGGTCTTCAACCGCTTCCTTGCTGCCACCGCCGTCCACAATCGTGGTGGTGTTCTTGGTGACGGTCACGCGGCGCGCCGAACCGGTTTCTTCGAGAGTTGCCTGGGCCAGGTCGATACCCAGTTCGGGGGTAATCACGATGCTGCCGGTCAGAATGGCGAGATCCTGCATAATAGCCTTGCGGCGATCGCCGAACCCGGGAGCCTTAAGCGCCACAACGTCGAGAGTTCCGCGGAGCTTATTCACCACGAGGGTGGACAGTGCTTCACCATCAACGTCTTCGGCGATAATGGTCAGCGGTTTTTTCGCCTGTACGACCTTCTCCAACAGAGGCATAATCTCGGCAACAGTGGAGATCTTACCCTGGTAGAGCAGAATGAGGCTATCTTCAAGAACCGCTTCGCCACGCTCGGCATCGGTCACGAACGAAGGCGAAAGGTAGCCCTTGTCGAACTGCATACCCTCGGTAATGTCAAGCTCAATCTCAGTGGAGGAGCCGTCCTCGATAGTAATGACGCCGTCCTGACCGACCTTCTCAAAAGCAGATGCCAAAAGCTCGCCGATCTGGTCGGACTGAGCCGAAATAGCGGCAACATGCGCAACTTCCGGTCCCTGTACCTCGCGGGCATCCTGAAGCAGACGCTCGGAGACCTTCTCAACGGCGGCCTCAATGCCACGCTTCACCTCCGCAGGTGCCGCACCGCTTGTTACGTTGCGCAGCCCCTCATTCACGAGTGCCTGCGCCAGCACGGTTGCGGTGGTCGTACCGTCACCGGCAACGTCGTTAGTCTTGGTGGCTACCTCTTTGGCGAGCTGCGCGCCCAGGTTTTCGTAGGGGTCTTCAAGCTCGACTTCGCGGGCGATCGAGACACCATCATTCGTGATAACCGGTGCGCCCCACTGTTTATCGAGCACAACATTGCGCCCGCGTGGGCCGAGGGTAACCTTGACCGCATCGGCGAGTTTATCGACGCCGGCCTGCAGGGACTTACGGGCGGCATCGTTGAATTCAAGCTGTTTAGCCATGAATATTCGCTACTCCTTGAGGGTTGTGAGCGTTCGATATCGTAGAAGGCGCACGTGCGCCAAATCCAGGTCAGGTATAGCGGATGCGCCGCGCGAGAAACCGGCGGCGCATCCTGCATATATGCGAAATTAGTCGACGATCGCCAGAACGTCACGAGCGGAGAGAATCAGGTATTCCTCGCCCTGGTACTTGACCTCGGTACCGCCATAGCGGGAGAACACGACTACGTCACCTTCGGCGATATCGACGGGAACGCGGTTGCCCTTATCGTCCACACGACCGGGGCCCACAGCTACTACGCGAGCCTCCTGCGGCTTCTCCTTTGCAGTTTCGGGAATAACCAGACCGGATGCGGTGGTCTGCTCAGCCTGCTCTAGTTTGACAACTACTCGGTCTTCGAGGGGCTTAATAGCCATAGGTATGCTCCTTTTTAGTCAGCGTTTTTAAAAATTTGTGAAGCGGTTTAGCCCTAGTGCCTGGGCGTTTAGCACTGCACCGCTTCGAGTGCTAAATTCAACTTTAGAATCCCGGCGGCACCCGGTCAAGAATGCGCGCCGTTTCGAGGGCGGCGTTTCGCGCACAGGATAATACGCGAGCGCCCCGTGAACCTGCCGCAGCATCCAAGCCTTCTGCATATGCTCATGCCACTACACTTAAGCCTATGGTTGATTTTGTGCCCCCGCCGCCGTTTGCATTGCCGCCCGAGCTGCCTTTACCCGGCAGGCGTTAGATGCCGCGGATGCGCTTTTCCCCTATAGTCAAGAGCACTCGCTCGAACAGGTTACGCGGCTGCGGGCGCAGGGGTTCACGCCCGATGAGACCGCCAATATTCTCAGCCTTGTTAAGGCGCGCACTCGGGCGCTGTCAAAGTTCGGCGATAGGGCGCGCACTATGTTTTTGACCGAGCACGGCGCGCAGCAGGCGACTCGACCGATTGTTGCTGCCGAGCATGCGGCCGTGTTTGCCCGTGCCGGGGTTCGTTCGGTTGCCGATCTGGGATGTGGTATCGGCGCGGATTCGTTGGAGTTCGCGCGCGCATCCTTAGCGACTGTTTCTGTGGAGCTTGACCCGTTGACGGCATCTTTTGCTGCCGCAAATCTGGCGGATTTTTCGGGTTCACGGGTTGTGGTCGGTGATGTGACGAATTTTAACCCCGAGAGTTTTCGTGATGGCAACGGCAAGGTCGTGCAGGGCATTTGGCTTGATCCGGCCAGACGTGATCTGACCGGAGTCGTAAAATCCCGTACAGAACGTATTTTTGATCCCGAAGCCTATTCTCCCCCGCTTTCGTTCGTAGTGGATCTGGCCAGAGCTGGCATGCCGATGGGTGTCAAACTTGGTCCGGGGATGCCGCATGAGGCTATTGCGCGCCCCGAGGATATTCGTAGCGAGGCGAACCCCCATCCGCGTGTCACGGCGCAGTGGGTTGAGCATGAGGGTTCTCTCGTGGAGTTAGTGCTTTGGTTTAATGCTTTGGCTCAGGAGGGCGTTGCACGCACGGTCACGGTGCTGCGGCAGGAGGCGACGGGACAGGCTGAAGACAAGGGCCTGCGCATTCACAAAACCACGCTGAGGAGTCCCTATTCTGCGGAACAAGTAACCCCTGTTGATGAAAAGCAAACCCGGTTCCCCTCCCCCGGTGAGTACCTCTATGAGCCTTCCGGCGCGGTAGTGCGGGCGCATCTGGTGCAGGAGTTAGCTCAAGAGCTTGGGGCGAACCTGATTGATCCGCACCTGGCGTACCTCACGGCGGCAAAAGCTGTTCAGAGTCCGCTGGCACAGTGTTATGAGGTTCTTGAGGAAATCCCGGTGCATGAGAAACAGCTCAAAAAGTGGGTGCGCGAGCGCGGTTTTACGGCTTTGACGATCAAGAAACGCGGCGTTGATCTGGTGCCCGAGAAAATGCGTGCGACCCTGCTGGCAGGCGGTGCGGGCAAGAAATCAGGTAAGAAGGCCGCGAAGAATCAGGGCTATAACCCGGCGACTTTAGTGTTTACGCGAGTGGGGTTCGGGCAGCAGGCACGGCGCATCGGGTGGCATGTGCGGCCTGTAGATTTTTCTGATTCAGCGCAGGTCTCTAGCTCGGACACTAAGAATTCTGTGGTCTAGCGGTTTATGTGGGCGGCGTATCTACAAAAACTGTGATGACGGTGTGTGACGTTTTATGTCAGATACTTCATGTTCGTGTCGTATTTAGTTCATACGCACTCTGAAAAGCGTTGTTGTGGTCACCAACACCGTAGAATAAATGCAGTCACCCTAAGAAGGAGAGAGTTTTGATTTCGTTCGCTTCCTCGGCGCAATCCACTCTAGGCGTAGAGTGGGAGATCGCGCTGATTGACCAGCATACCGGAGAGCTGGTAGCGCGCGCTCAAGAGGTACTTACCCGTGTGGGCGAACGTTATCCTGAACTTTTGGAACCTTCCCTGGATCATGCTCATGTGGCGGGCGAATTTTTGGAAATACGCTTGAGATTATTACCGGCGTGTGTACTACGGTTCCGCAAGCGTGCCAGCAGTTGATCTCGGTGACCGATAAGATCCGTGAGGTTACTGATGAGCTGGGACTTGATTTTTATGCGGCGGGCACACACCCTACGGCGCATTGGCAGGATCAGCGGGTATCTGCAAAGAAGCGGTACCAGCGTGTGGTGGGTCGCGGCCAGTACTGGGGCAGGCACATGGTTATTTTTGGCGTGCATGTGCATGTGGGTGTCGATTCACGCGATAAGGTTTTGCCGCTCGTGGATGCGCTCACCAACTATTGCGCGCATCTGCTGGGGCTTTCGGTGTCTTCGCCCTACTGGGACAGCGTGGATACCGGTTATGGTTCGCACCGCACGATGCTGTATCAGCAGCTGCCTTCAAATGGTCTGCCTTTTCATTTTGAAAACTGGCAGGAGTACAGTGACTATTTGCATGCGTTGGTGAAGACGGGCGCTATTTTAGAGGTCAGCGAGGACCGTTGGGATGTGCGCCCGGTTCCCCGCTACGGCACCTTAGAGATGCGGTACTGCGACGGCCTTCCGTCGATTCGTGATGTGGCGGCGGTTACGGCGCTCACCCAATGTTTAGTGGAGTTTTTCTCGCGCAAAATTGAGGCTGGCGAGAAGATTGAGGTGTTAAACCCTTGGCATGCTCAGGAGAATAAATGGCGTGCCGCCCGCTATGGTTTAGACACCGAGATTATTGTGTCTAACGAGCCGCAGGTGCGCCCGCTGCGCGAGGATATTGAGCTTCTTGTTACTCAGCTAGAGGATGTTGCCCGGGATTTGGATTGTTTGCCGGAGCTGCAGCATGTAAGGAATATGCTGGCGGAGGGCACTGGCGCCGACCGGCAGCGCGCTATCTACGAGAAAACTGGCTCTTTCCACGAGGTTATTCGAGATGTCGCGCTCCAGTCACGGGCGCGTCCCATCCGCTAGGGTGGTCATGTTCTCTCCTTGGCACGAATTTCGGGGTTCCAAATTTTCTCGGATTCCCAGCCCCCAGGAAACCCCATAGTATTCAAGGAAATGTCTGGGTTTCTTGCAGTATGTTCCTGAACAAGTAAACGTACTTTACTCGCCCAGCAACTTCCAGGCGATACTGTCTCAAGAATTTTAGCTAGTATAAGTAGAACCCCATATATCCGAGTACTTTGATCAACCGGCAGTGTACCCAGACCTGGTACATTTCGGATAGTTGAAGAACTTGCAGGCGTTACTTCTGTATTCCATAATCGAGCGTGATGAGCACATTTGTTACGTACAAGAGTCAGCTGACGAAGCCATGATTCAAATGGATGACCTCGTCTTCGAGAATTACCTCTTTGCCTGGTACGTAAATTTAAATTTACTGTATTGATCCCCAACATAGCTGCGATATGGGTCTGTTCTGTGATATTGAACAATGCATAGATTTTTGAAAGATCACTAAAATCTAACGTGGAAACAAGTACCCAGATGGCTAAACGCGGTCCATATGTGTCGAGATTATGCTGAACGCTAGTATCACCTTCACGCCTACGTCGATTATAGGCTCTCTTGACCTTATTTGGATAGCGAAATAGACATCATAGTATTTATCTGTAGATGCTGCATAAAAGTCTGGATTATATATTGCTTCTGGAGAGGACGGACCAAGTTGCTCGACAAGTGCATTACGCATTGCAATTTCTACACGTTCGAGCGCGTCATGAATTAGAGTACGTAATTTTCTGTCGAACTCATAGAGGTCTGCAACATTCGCAAAATCTGTACCTGGCTGAAAAGTATTACCTCCTAGACTACTTTGGTCTCGCCGCGGGTACCAGTATCCACTTAACCTATAGTATCCAACAGATTGAAGCCACTGAGTCGCTTGTGCAGTGTCAATTGTCATTCCACGCTGACGCAAGTCATTGATATGCTCTTGAACTGTCTTGTAAGGTTTGATACTTCTCATGTTGTCTATGTTGCCTACCACTCTTTATATAGATCCAGCCCACTCCCCCAGGATATCTGGGAGGCGGGCTGAACAGTTAGTGAAACTCTAGCAGGAAATTACTTAAAAGACAATCTAGAAATAAAGATTTTTAGAGACACACCGTCGTGACCGGCAGCGAAGAGTCGGTCGTAAAATCGATTCCCGAAGGTTCATACCCGGCCTCGACAAGGCGTGCCCCGAGGGCTGCCACCATTGCGCCATTATCGGTGCACAGCGTAAATTTCGGGATAATAAGGCGCACCCCAGCTGAAGCACATCGCGCCGAAAGCAGCTCACGCAGCCGCGAATTTGCCGCAACGCCGCCGCCGAGTAAGAGGGTGTGCAGTCCCTGTTCCCGACAGGCCAGCACGGCTTTCTTCGTGATAACATCGACAACCGCTTCCTGGAAAGATGCCGCAATATCGGCGACCGGAACCTCTTCACCGCGTGCCTCAAAGCCTTCAATCACACGCGCTACGGCGGTCTTGAGCCCTGAAAACGAGAAATTATACCGGTGTGCCCCCGGGGCTTCGGCGGTACCCATGAACTTACGGTTTGACAACCCGCGCGGGAAAACAAACGCCTTAGCATTCCCCGTGCGCGCGGCGCGGTCAATAGCGGGGCCTCCCGGATAGTCGAGTCCCAGTAAACGAGCGACTTTATCGTAGGCCTCACCGGCGGCATCATCAAGGGTGGCTCCGAGCAAGCGCACGTCCTGAGTAATATCGCGCACCTGCAGAACTTCGGTGTGACCACCAGAAACCAGTAGTGCCCCAAGCCCGCCATCTCGCGCGTGTTCAAGCAGCGCCGAGCCGTCTTCGGTACCGTTATCGTCGAGCAGCCCCACGCCCACATGCGCCACCAGGTGATTAATGCCGTAGAGCGGCTTTCCGGTAGCGGTAGCCAGCGCCTTCGCGGCAGAAACACCGACCATGAGTGCCCCGGCGAGCCCGGGACCGGCGGTGACGGCAATCGCGTCTATATCGTCGAGGGTCACGTGAGCGTCTGCAAGTGCGGCTTCGAGAGCCGGAATCATGGCATCAAGATGTGCTCGCGAAGCAATTTCGGGAATCACCCCACCGAACCGCACATGCTCTTCCATAGAGGATGAAACCGTGTTGGTGAGCAGACGGGTGCCGCGTACAATGCCGATCCCGGTCTCATCGCAGGATGATTCGATACCTAATACAAGCGGCTCGGCTGCGGCAGAAAGTGTTTGTTCAGTCATCATTTCTCAGGTAGTTTCCGTTGTTGTGGAGGCATCGGCGGCGAAGTCCTTGAGCATGATCAGCGCATCCGTGCCGTCGTCATAATAGCCGGGTCGTGTGTGAATATGCGTGTATCCGGTGCGCAGGTAGAGGTTCTGGGCTCGGGGGTTATCGGCCCGCACCTCCAAAAGGATGCGCTGCGCCCCTAAATCCTGTGCCCGGCGGTGCATTGTGGCGAGCATGGCTCTTCCGTATCCGTTGCCTTCGTACTCGGGCAGCACGGCGATGGTCTGCACATCGGCGGTGTCTGCTACCGTCATGACCCCGCAGTATCCGATAATATTCGGGGCGTTCTTTTCAGCGGGGTTTCCCTGGGGATTTTCGCCGGCACGCGCCCGCTCAAGTACGTAATAGGTGCGGGTGGGGTGGGTTATTTCGGCGAGGAACATATCAAGGTTCCAGGCGTCGAGGGGGAAGAGCTCTTGTTCGAGGGTGAACAGATGCGGTACATCGTTGATATCGGCGCGGCGCAGGTGGGCACCGCGGACGAGCGCACCGGGAAGTTCTGGATGCTGAAGTTTCGAGTGCATATTTACGCCCCCCCTATCCCTTAGACGATGCGGGATCGCTCGGAGCGTTCTGGCTCTGCCGCGCAAGCATGGCGGCTGGAACCTTCGCGTCCGAGTCACGCAGGTAGAGGGCGCGGGTGTCGGTGCTAAGATTTTTTATACCCAAGCGCGCGGCGGCACGCACGAGGTCGCTTGCGTTGGGGTGCCGCTGCGATAATTCGGAAGAAATTTGCGCCCCCGATTGTTCCAGCTGTTCGCGGTAAAGCTCGGCACCGTAACCGTAGGCACGATAACCTGCGGTATTCTGTCCAGAAACGCTGCCGGGTGCAGGCATACTTTCGCTTGCGGGTGCCACCTGCGGACCGGTTTTTATCGTGTATCCGTTCTCGGTAACGGTGAAAATTGCAGAGTAGATTTCGCGGCGGCGCGCATCGGAAGCTACCAGAATCTCGGTCTTCTGCGCGGCTTTGCCCTGGAAATCCTGAACGAATGCTCGTTCTGCCAGGGCTGTTAGACTCATAAGTCCATAGACGGGTTTGTTCCAGGCGAATCCAAGAGTCCGGGCGGTGACGATTCCGGCGCGCAGTCCGGTGAAAGGGCCCGGCCCGGTCCCGGTGAGAATCGCATCCACGTTCCGTCCGTTTACCTGTGCTTTGTCGAGTACCTGGGCTACGAAGGGCGACATCACTTCGGCGTGTGAACGTGTATCGGCGCTTTCGCGGGCGGCGAGAATAGTTGCGGTTGAACCGGGATTTTCGCCGTCGAGGCGCGCCAAAGCCACGGATGCGGTGGCTGATGAATCTAGAGCAAGTATGAGCACTCTATCATTCTAACGTGCTGCCGTGTACCCACTATTGTGACGGGTTCTCGCTTCATAAATACCCCAAGGCAGGCTCATGAGGTGCGCTTCCGTTCGCTCCCGGCAACTCTTAAAACAGGTTACTCGCCGCCGAGTTTGAGCATGGCGGCTTCGAGACTGCGATACGCTTCGCCTTCCCACCGTGGTCCATAAGCGGTAATGCGCAGCAGCCGCGGCTCTGAGGCATCAGCGCTCTCTTCCTCACGATCGTCGAGCGCATCCCAGTTGAACTCCCCTTCCCCTGTGGGCGAGTAATTCTCGGCGGCGTAGGCGATGGAGGCATCCGCGCCGGTGAGTCGCGTGAAGTCTAGTTCCAGGCGGGAATCGCTTAGATGTTCGGCTTTACCGCGTCCCCATTCGATGACGGTCACGGACTTTTCCAGCGAGAATTCTAGATCGAGGTCGTCTAATTCTTCGGCGTTAGAGAGCCGGTATGCGTCCACGTGCACGAGATCGGGCCCGCCCGGGCGGGTACCGTCAGACAGGTTGGGATGCACCCGCGAGAGCACAAAAGTTGGTGAAATAACACCCTCACGTACTCCAAGCCCCTCGCCTAGAGCGCGGGTGAGGTGGTCTTCCCGGCACCAAGCTCTCCCGAGAGCAAGAGCAGGTCCCCGGCAATGAGCAACGGCGCAAGCGCATGCGCCGCCGCGCGTGTATGCGCAAGATCGGCAAGATCAACTTCTAAAACGGGATGTGCGTGCATGGGTTTCTTTCCGGGGAACGGTACGGGTTAAACAGGGATGCGAAGACTCGAACTCACATATCGTTAGACGGTTTCCGGTGTCTGTTCATCGTCAAGACCGAAGAGGGATCCCAAGGCATGCAGACCATCTACTTCGCGTTCCACCCAGGCGCCACCGCGGTAGATGCGTATCACGCGCGGGGAAATACGAGTCACAATCTCGTAGTTAATGGTCTGCGCTGCAGCGGCCCATTCTTCAACGGGAGGGTTATCTCCCGAGCCGAAAAGCACGGCGGAACCGCCGAGAATACCGCGCGCAGGATCGGCGAGTCCGGGTTCTTCCAGATCAACCACAAGCTGATCCATAGCAATCCTGCCCACGACACGGTACGTGCGTGGTTCCACAGGGTTCGCGGCATCGGTACGCGGGTAAATACGCACCGGAGCCCCATCAGCGATGCGCGGCACGCCATCGGCGTATCCGAGCGGAATGAGGGCCAGCGTGGTGGGCTTATCGGTGCTGTACCGCAACCCGTATGAGACCCCCTGCCCGGCGGGTACCTCTTTGACATTGCACACATGGGTCCCCAGGGTCATAACGGGTCGCAGATTAAGGTCTTTGGAGCTCACACCCGCGAGCGGGGAAAGACCGTAGAGGGCAATTCCGCAGCGTACCGCATCGGCGAGAACTGCCTCGTTCGTGTTATACCGGGGGCTCGCACCGGTAATTGTGCCTGGGGAGTTCGCCAGGTGAACAAGCTCGGGGGTAAGACCCGCACTGCGGGCAACGGTCACAAATTCGTTAAGTCGGGCGATCTGCCGTGCGGTCTCGGGGCGTTCAGGTTCATCGGCAACCGCCAGATGCGAGAAAATGCCCTCAATGCGCACCAACCCTGCGGCTTCAAGTTCAAGGGCACGCGCCACTAGCGCGGGCCAGTCCTCAAAGGTGGAGCCGTTACGCCCAAGCCCCGTGTCTACTTTCAGATGCACGCGAGCACGCTTCTTGGTGCGATTGGCGGCTTCTGCTATTGCTTCTAAATCCCAGCCGGAGGCACCCAGGATAATATCTGCTTCGAGTGCTTCATCGAAGTCCGTCTGCGGGGTGTGCAGCCAAGCTATAATCGGGGCGGTAATACCCTCTGAGCGTAGCTCCAAGGCGTCGGTCACGTGCACAACGCCCAGAATATCGGCACCGGCTTCGAGTACTGACCGTGCCACGGGGTAGGCACCGTGACCGTAGGCATCCGCCTTTACTACAGCAATGAGTTTGCGTTCACCAATCATATCTTTGAGCACGCGCGTATTGTGCTCAAGAGCATTAAGGTCGATGATAGCGGTTCGCTCCGCCTCACCGGGCTGCAGGTTCGGGGTGTAGAGGGGACGTGTGGGAACAGTCATTTCTATATACCTCCGGTACTCGGTGAACGCGGGGAGCGTCTAGTTACACTCATTCTAGCCCGTCTTTTCATGTATTTTCGCTCTTCTTATCCCGATTTAGGGAGCGTTCATCAACAGTTCATGTTCTTACTGTGCGAATGCGCCTCTTCGATACCGTCGAAGCTTACACGTTCACCCTTAGGCTCACTCGGCTTGCAGAACGCGCTGTCTCATAAAACCGCGCGTTAGACTAGGAAGGTGAAGATTCCCGAGAGCTCGCAGTCCCGCTTGCCCCAGCCTGTTGTGCATGTCTATTCTCTGCATACCGATCCTTTTGCGCAGCCCGGTCGCGGCGATGCCGGGGGCATGAACGTTTATATTGCGCGTTCGATTGCGGCTATGCTGGCGGCAGACGATACTTTGCGCGTCGAGGTTTTCACACTTCTTACCGATCCCGATTGTGAGCATGCAAAGCCCGGGGTACAGGTTCCGACTCTTCTCAACTCGTATCGTGATCGAGTGCGGGTGCATCAGGTGTTGATTCCGCAGGCTTTAGGTGCTCGCAAAAATCAACTTGCTGAGTTTACAACCGAATTTGCGGCGCAATGCGTCTCATTAGCGTGCTGGCATCCGCAGGTTATTCATGCACATTATTGGCTTTCGGGCGTCGCTGCGCTGGGGGCTGCCCAGACCTACGCTGCCGAAGGAACAGTTGTTCCCGTAGTATTTACCCCTCATACGACCGCCGCAGCGAAGGATGCGCGCCGCTCCCCCGACGAGCCCGAAGAACCACGCGCACGTTATGAAAGTGAGCATCGAGTTCTTGAACATGCCGCTTTGACGATCGTCAATACTTCTCTTGAAGGGCAGCAGCTGCAGGACTACTATGGGGCAGATTCCGCACGCATGCGTGTGATTGCGCCGGGGGTTGATACCGGTATTTTTCACCCGCTGCCGGGGGTGCACGCCGAACATGAGGGTTCGGATACGCACGCTCGGGTGGTTTTTGCGGGGCGTCCTCAGCCGTTAAAGGGACCCCATATTTTGGTAGAGGCCCTTGCGCTTCTTCCCGCGGATCTGCATGTTGAACTGGATATTATCGGCAAGTCTTCTTCCGGGTACGAATTAGATCTTCTTGCCCGTGCCCGCGATTTAGGCATCGCCGATCGGGTGCATCTGCGCAGTCCGGTTCCTGCCGATATTCTTGCCGATATTTTTCGCCGCGCCGATATTGTGGCTTCTCCTTCCTCATCGGAGTCTTTTGGACTGGTGGCTTTGGAGGCGCAGGCTTCGGGGGCTGCGGTACTTGCCACTGATGCGGATGGGTTGCGTTTCGCTATCGAGAACCATAAAACGGGGTTGCTTGTGGCGCCGCGTACCCCGCAGCGTTGGGCGGTTGCGATCGAGCGGCTGGTGCGTGCCCCACGTCTGCGCTTAACACTGGGGGCGAATGCGGCAGCTCGTGCACGTTCTTTCAGTTGGGAAGCGACCGCCCGAAAAACCTTGTGCGTCTATTCCGAGGCGATAACCGGTCGTCATTTAGTACAAGAGCGGGCCGAGGGTTCCGCATAGTTTATTGCCGAATTACTCTGCTCTTCCTCAAAAACCTGTAGAACGCACCACAGCACGGTCTCGAAAGTTGTTCAAGCGGCTACACTTGACGTATGAGTTTTGCAATGACGCGCGACGAGTTTGCCGCTTATCTTGATTCTGCCCGCATCACGGGTGATGTTGCTACACCGCGCGAGAATAACCTTTCGCATATTCAAGGGTTTCTCGATCACAATGAGCACCTCGAATTCGGGGTTACATGGTCGAAGGATTGGACCTATGACGAAGTTTTTGAGGTCATGGTACGCCGTGTTGGACTGAACCCTGACCGCTCGCATGTCCAGGGACAAGATACGATTGGTTCCGCCCAGTGCATTGATGCTCTCGAAGAGTATGCCCGCATTTTTGGCGATGCGGTGCGCGCCCGCCAAAAGATCCTGTTCGCCACCGGTCATCCCGCCGGACTTTTCCCCATTTATGCTGAACTGGCGCGCATCGCCGAACGCGCCGGAGCCACGGTGCTGCGTATTGAGCAGGGCGAGCGGTTCTTGGACGGCGATATTCGCCAGATCATGGGTGTGGTGATGTTTGAGCAGTACGGGAATCTGCAGCATACGCATTTCCCGGGGCCGATGCGCATCGCCCTCGCCCAGCTTCGTGAGCGCGGTGAGCTACCCGATCTTGTGGTTTCCGATCACGGAATGGCGGGGTATGCAGCATCGCAGCAAAAGCTGCTGACGCTCGGTATTGCCGACTGTAACGACCCGGGATTGTTTATTGCCGCAGAGCAGGGTGATTTACCGGTGTGTGTTCCGATGGATGATAATGTTCCGCCGAATCGTTACGAACCGCTGATTGATTTTTTGGTGAATCGCGCCTCATTGAAACAATTCCGGTAAAACTTTTAGGCTATAGTTTTTTATTCTTTCAAGGTATTTTATTAGTTTACGGGTATTAAAACTCTCTGACTAGGATATTTATTAAAGCTATTTACAAAAGTAAACATCCACAATAGCCTTTAATAATCGTGTCTTCAGCACCTTTATGGCACATTAAGGTGATTGAATTCACTCTTTATCCTTGAAGTTTAGACAACCATTCAGGAGGACTGAACTCCTGGTTTAACCGTAAAATATAAGGACTGAGTAGTTTTGAAGAACTATCGTGAGAATCAGTTAAAGGCCAGGTTTCTCTTCCGGACTACCTCGGGGCCTCAAATCTGGTTCTCGTTCTCTCTACTTCTCGCTCACACACTGCACACATCATTCATCTGTATTCCGACTGACCACCGGGCTGCGGGTCTCAAACTCGAGCATTCCGCGCATACACCGATTATGCGCGCTCACCACGACCGGGGAAGATAACTTCATTGAAAGCAAAAGAAAGACTCAAAAAAGTTTGGGGCACCACATATGTCGCCAAACGTGAGTGGCATCCACAGGTTTTGAAATCTCTTTACCTGGGCGACTTGATTGCCATTGCCATCTCTATTTTTGCTGCGCACTTTATTCGCTTCGGCTTCGTAAACGCGGATTTACCGCCTGTCAATGTCTGGCCGCTTAACCTGCTCGATCCTTCCGTCGCACCCATTGACTATATCTTCCTCGATATCGGCATGATCATAATCTGGTGGCTGACTCTGCAAGTCAACGGCTCACGAAATATTCGCGTTCTAGGAATGGGAACCGACGAATACCGTATGGTCACACGCGGCAGCACTTACTTTTTCTGCACACTCGTGATAGTGGCGTTCTTTCTCAAAATCGACCTGACCCGCATGTACCTGCTCATCGCCTACCCGTTGGGTTTAGGACTCATCATGATAGAGCGATGGCTACTACGCCAAAGACTAGTACAGAAACGTTTGCAAGGGTATTCGCTAACCCGCGTCATGATTATTTCCGACGTTCCCACCGGTAAACATCTGTATAAGAGCCTCTCCGGCGCCGTCGCATCGGGGCTTTCACCAGCTGCGTTTTACCTGCCGGGAATCTACGCCGGTACCACGATTGCAGACGTCGATCTGCCCATTCTGGGTTACTCCACAAACCCTGACGATATTATGCAGGCCGTGCAGGAAAACAATATTCAGATGGTCGCCATCTCGAACGGGCATCAGCTGACCCCGGAACAGATGCGGATGCTCGGCTGGCGTCTCGCGGATGCGCACATCGCCCTGATTATGGCTCCCGCAACCACCGATATTGCAGGGCCTCGCATGCATATTCAGCCGCTCAACGGGCTACCGCTCGTGCACGTTTCTACCCCGCATATTACGGGTATTGCCGCGCTGGCAAAACGCGCCCTGGATGTGCTCGCCTCCGGGCTGGGGCTTCTCGTGCTTTCCCCTGTTTTCTTGGTGGTGGGTATCCTTATCAGACGCGACGGCGGACCTGCATTCTTCTTCCAAGAGCGCGTAGGAATGAACGGCGATGTTTTTCGCATGGTCAAATTCCGGTCGATGCGCACCGACGCCGAAGAGATCAAAGCCCAGCTTATGGAACAGAACGAAGGCAACGGGGTGCTCTTTAAGATGGTGAATGACCCGCGCATTACCCCTATCGGCCGGTTTATTCGCAAGTTCTCCATTGACGAACTGCCGCAGCTCTGGAATGTTTTTATTGGCGACATGTCCCTGGTGGGCCCTCGGCCCCCGCTGGCGGAAGAGGTAGACCTATATGAGGATATTATGTACCGCCGCCTGCTCGTCAAACCCGGGATTACCGGGCTCTGGCAGGTCTCTGGCAGAAGCGATCTCTCCTGGGATGAATCGGTACGTCTTGACCTGTACTACGTCGAAAACTGGTCTATGACAACCGACTTTATTATCCTGCTTCGCACGGTACGAGCAGTCTTCGCCAAAGAAGGTGCCTACTAGTTTTCGTGCCCGACTATGCCAAGGTCGGTATAGTCCAATACAGCGGTGGGGCGTGACATGATGTCACGCCCCACCATACTATGTATCTCGTTCAGGTTTTAATCGTCGAGAACGGCTTTCTCATCAAGAAGTTCCGCGATCGCCTGCGGTAAATACGCGGCCACTCGGCTGGGAGGAACCGGCCCTTTGCGTCCCTCCAACGATGCCAGCGCCGCACGATTATGCAGGTAAACCGCCAGTGCTGCAAGACTTGCATAAGTGCATCCCTCGACCTGCTCATGACGTTCCTGCGCAGCCGCCATATATTGTGCCAAGAGAGCACCCAGAATACCGGTGAGGGTATCGCCGCTTCCGGCGGTAGCAAGCCACCCGGTAGCCCCGTGCACGCTATAGGTGGCACCCACGGGGGCGGCGATAAGCGTCGTCGAGCCCTTAAGCATCACGGTTGCGCCGCTGAGCTCGCATGCGGCACGAACCCATCGGAACGCCTCGGCGTTAATATCTTCCCGGCTGGGCACGAGAGCACCGTCGAGCATTTCTTCCCAACGCTGCGGTGAATGCTCATGAATGTGCCGCAGAAAACGTTCTAGTTCCCCTGCATGCGGAGTCAGAATTTTATGTTCACCTAGGCTGTGCCCCGCCATTAAATAATCTGCGGCGAGGTCTACCGCACCAGCATCCAGAATTGCGGGTTCGGGGGCATTGAGCAGGTACCTGTTATGGTCCAGGGTTTCGGGACCGGTACCGCTGCCACCAGCCCAGGCATGCACATGCTCGTGGGCGGGAGGCCCTGTGAAACATACCGTTTCCGGGTTTTGCCCAAGCATGAGAGTGCGCAGGGTATCGTCTTTCCCATTGAAACGCACCATCCCCACCCCGGTATTGAGGGCAGCACGCACACTCATCAGGGCAGCACCGGGGTAATCGCGACTTCCCGTGAGCATACCAAGCACACCGCGATTGTACTTATGCGAGGATACCGAAGGCTTTTCGAGCAGATCCCGATAGTCCTCACGTTCCATAACGCGCAGCATCGGCTTATACCCCTTGAGAGCTTCAGGAACCCCTAAATCGTAGAGTTTAATAGTTCCGCAGTGCTCCGCAATATGGGTTCCTGCCGGTAGTTTACGCCCGATAAACGTAACCGTTCGCTCAGCCGCAAGTGAGGGTTCATGCAGGGTGCCGCGTTCACTATCGAGCCCGGTCGGGGCATCACAGGCGAGCACCGGTGGTAATTTACCGTCCAGCTGTACGGCACGGAGTTTAGCCAGGTACTCCCCCGCTTCCCCACGTGCCGCTCCCTTCGCGCCGGTTCCCAAAATACCGTCAATAATCAGGGAGTAGGAGGCAATATCGCGCAGGCTTTGGGCGGTGTCAAGCACGCGGGTTCCTTCACCGCTTTCGCGGGCGAGCAGCTCCAGGTTATTACCGGTTGGGTCGAAGAGAACAGCCTCAATGCGGTACCCCTGCTGATGCAGACGGGTGCCTGCATACACTGTATCCGCACCGTTATTCCCCGGCCCAACCAATAAGAGGATGCGCGTGTACTGGCTGTGCTGCCCCGCATCAGCGAGCATATCATGAGCTTCGGCGGCGAGCGCATCCGCCGCGCGCTGCATCAAATACCCGTCGTAGTCCGGGGCCTCAAGGTAAGGACGCTCAGCGTTGCGAATTTGTGTACCCGTGTAGACGAGCTTCATAACTCCTCCTGATCAAATGCTCGCGTCGATGCGGCAGGGGCTAGTCGGTGGGGTCTTCGGTGAGAACCGTCATACTGTAGCTTTCAGGATCGAACCTTTTCAGATGGGCAAGCTCTGTAGCGCTCAGATATTCCGCCGTGGCGATGGCAACGGCTACGGGTTCATCGTGGGTTAGGCTCAGGTGCAGACGATTGATGCCGAGGGTACGGGCACGTTCGGCGATCGTTCCCGTAAGAATCAGGTATGGCTGCCCACTCTCGCTGCTGGCGACTTCGCAATCTTGCCAATTGAGCCCATCGGGTGCTCCTAAAACTTTGGCGACCGCTTCTTTGGCGGCAAAACGTACGGCTTGAGAACGGATATTACGAGTGCGCTCATTCGGTGTGAATACCCTGCGCACAAAAGCGGGTGTTTCGGTGACGATTCGTTCAAAGCGCTCAATGTTGACGGTATCTACGCCGATTCCGATAATCATTTTTCGCCTTTCCTGCCAAAATGCGAGTTTTGTTTTAAGTTTAGCGAGGTTGGTACAGGGAAGACAGCACAGCGAACAATGTTAACGCATCATGAAACTTCCTCGGCCTCGCACTGTGGTGCGGGTTAACGAGGCGTGGGCGGTGCCGTCCCCTGAAGGGTAACGACACCGCCCACGCGAACGCATATGCGGGATGAGGATTACTCCACGGTCACCGACTTGGCGAGGTTACGGGGCTGGTCAACGTCCAGTCCTTTCGCCTCAGCAAGTGCACACGCGAAAATCTGCAGCGGCACGGTGGCAAGCAAAGGCTGCAGCAGAGAAGGCGCGGCAGGAACGGTGATCAGACGATCCGCATACTCCTTGACAGCCTCATCGCCCTCTTCGGCAATGACGATGGTGAAGGCGCCGCGAGCGCGCACCTCCTGAATATTGGAAACAACCTTGCCGTGCAGGGATTCACGCCCGTGTGCGGAAGGCACAATGATGATAACGGGCTGCCCCTCTTCAATCAGGGCGATAGGACCGTGCTTCAGCTCGCCAGCGGCGAAGCCTTCGGCGTGGATGTAGCTGATCTCTTTGAGTTTAAGCGCGCCTTCAAGGGCAACAGGGAACCCAACGTGGCGCCCTAGGAAGATCACCGAAGAGGTATCTTTCATCTCGGCGCCAAGTTCTTTTACGAGGGTATCGTTGTCGATAACCTTCTGGATCTTGGCGGGCATCTTCTGCAACTCACCGAGGATGGCAGAGATTTCATCCTTGTACTTGTTGCCGCGAAGCTGCGCAAGATACAGGCCCAGCAGATATGCTGCAGTAATCTGCGCCAGGAACGCCTTAGTCGATGCGACCGCAATCTCGGGACCGGCGTGGGTGTACAGCGCCGCATCGGATTCACGCGGCAGGGTTGAACCGTGGGTGTTGCAGATAGAGATGACCTTAGCGCCCTGCTCGCGGGCGTGACGCACTGCCATGAGGGTATCCATGGTCTCGCCGGACTGCGAGAGAGCCACGATCAGGGTCTTCTCGTTCACGATGGGGTCGCGGTAGCGGAACTCATGGGCAAGCTCGACCTCGGTGGGGATACGGCACCAGTGCTCGATAGCGTAGCGCGCAACCTGACCCGCGTATGCTGCGGTACCGCAGGCCACCACGATGATCTTATCGATCGAGCGCAGCACGGAATCATCGATGTTGAGCTCGTCTAGAACGAGGTTGCCTTTTTCATCCATGCGTCCCATGAGGGTCTGCTCAACGGCGGTGGGCTGCTCGTGGATTTCCTTCTCCATGAACGAGTTGTAGCCGCCCTTTTCTGCCGCTGCAGCATCCCATTCGATGTGGAAGGGCTTGCCTTCGGCGGGGTTGCCCGCAAAATCAATAATGGAATAGTCAGTACCGGTGATGGTGACAATCTGATCCTGCCCCATCTCTACGGCTTCTTTGGTGTGGTCGATAAACGCCGAAACGTCAGATCCTAAGAAATTCTCGTTCTCTCCCAGTCCAATCACCAGCGGAGAGTTGCGGCGGGTCGCCACCACACGGTCAGGGTGATCTGCATGAACCGCAAGAATCGTGAAAGCACCTTCCATACGGTTTGATGCTTCACGCACAGCCTCGGTCAGGTCTTTAGTACCCAGTTTGTTGTAGATACTTGCAATAAGTGCCGCAGCTACCTCAGTATCGGTCTGAGACTGAAACTCGACCCCTTCGGCGAGCAGTTCGGCGCGTAGCTCGGCGAAGTTCTCAATAATACCGTTGTGCACAACCGCTAGACGGACCGTGATCGACCACGTGCGGATGCGCGTTATTGTCGGTGGGACCACCGTGGGTAGCCCAACGGGTATGGCCAATACCAATCTGTGATTCGGTGAGCGGCGCGTCCTCGACCTCATGTTCTAGGTTGATTAGTTTGCCCGCCTTCTTGCGGAATTCGATGCCGTCAGGGCATACGAGCGCAACACCGGCCGAGTCATAGCCGCGGTACTCCTGGCGGCGCAGACCTTCAATGACCACTTTGTATGCATCGTGGTCGAATTTATTACCGTCCGGAGCTGCGTCCAGACCTACATATCCTACAATTCCACACATAGCTCAAGTTTATCTTATTCACGCCTCAGGCCAGCTAACCCGGCGTCCTTTACACCTGTGGGCGGAATAACCCCTAGTCAAAAGGCATTTCTTTCAAGGTATAGCCCCAGCCTTTGTGCATTCTTAACCTAAAGGATGCCACGTCTTGTTCGCATCTGACGCGCAAAATTCGTACACTTAGGGGAATGAGCTCCTCAAATTTCTGCCGCCAGCTCGCGTTTTGTCGAGCTGGAACGCTCACGATGGTCGCGGCTAGCGACCGAAATTTCGGTACCCCTCAGCGAAGAGGAACTCGAAGCGCTCCGCGGCTTAGGAGAACCGGTAGACTTCGATGAGGTACGTCAGATCTATTTGCCGATCTCCCGACTTTTGAATCTGTACGTCAATGCGGCATCCTCACTCAACCACATGACGAATGACTTCCTTCAGGCATCCCACCGACGAGTTCCCTTTATTATCGGTGTAGCCGGGTCCGTAGCGGTCGGCAAATCGACGACGGCACGCCTGCTGCAGGCACTCCTGAGGCGCTGGCCCTCAACCCCGAAGGTTCAGCTCGTCACCACCGACGGTTTTCTGTACCCAAATGCTGAGTTACAACGCCGCGGCATTATGCACCGCAAAGGCTTTCCCGAATCATACGACAGGCGGGCGCTGCTGCAATTTGTCTCCGATATAAAATCGGGGGTCCCTGTGGTCAGAGCCCCCAAATACTCGCATCTGTACTATGACATTCTTCCCGATGAACAGATTGAGGTCACGACCCCTGATGTGCTGATTCTTGAGGGACTTAATGTACTCGCTCCTGCTGGCACTGAAGGCCCCGAAACCTCAGACCTGACGCTCAGTGACTTTTTCGATTTCTCCATCTACGTCGATGCAAATACCAAAGATATTCAGCGATGGTACGTTAACCGGTTCCTCACCCTGCGCTCCTCCGCGTTCACGAACCCGGATTCTTACTTTAAGCGCTATGCTGAGTTAAGCGATGCCCAAGCGATTGAGCTTGCCACCGGTATCTGGAAAACCGTCAACGAGCCTAACCTCGTACAGAACGTTCTTCCTACTCGCGCTCGCGCGCACCTGATCTTGCAGAAAGGTTCCGACCATAAGGTGGCGCAGGTTCTCTTGCGCAAAAATTAGCGCATTGCCGTTGACATAGTTTGTCAGAATAAAGACCAGTTTCCCAAGGAGGGGTCCCGATGGGTACATCAGTTTTTTCACGCCGAGCGCTGCTGACTGCAGCCTCTGCAGCATCTGGGTCTTGGGTCTTGTCTGCATGCGGCTCTCAGGAACCTCAGACTAACGGGAATACATCAGCTACTGCTTCCACTACACCAAGCTCGACAGGCACGGCTTCTGCGGCAAGTGTGTCATCTTCACCTACCGCCACCCCGAAGGTTACGAAGAGTTCCACCCCATCGAACCCTACGATAAAACCTAGTGCATCCCCGACGGCAAACGAGAAAACCCCAGAGACGAAACCGTCTGAAAAAGCTACCCCAGAGATTACGGCCTCAGAGTCTTCACAGCCCAAAGACCAGAAGTCACAACCAGAAGGCGGCACTACAGAAGAACCTTCCGCGCCCGAGAGCAAAAAACCTGCTGAGCACACATCGGTCGAGTCGCACCCGGAATCGTTACGGTGCATCGTCAATAAAACTCGCCCATTCTCACCGCAAGATTGGGCCCCGCAGGATTTGGTACCGTTTTATGGGCAGCAGTTACGTGCTGAGGCAGCTGCGGCGGCACAGTCCATGATGGATGCGGCAGCACGGGATGGGGTAACCCTCACGGTCAGCAGTGCTTATCGTTCCTTCGCGGCGCAGAAACAGACCTACCAGCATTGGGTTCAGGTTAATGGGCAGAAGACCGCAGATACACTTTCTGCACGGCCCGGATATTCGGAACATCAGACCGGACTGGCTATCGATTTTGGTTCCCCCGAAGGATGCCTGCTGCAAGAATGCTATCAAGATACTCGTGCGGGTCAATGGTTGGCGAAAAACGCCCCCGACTTCGGGTTTATCCTGCGTTTCCCAAAGAACCAGCAGCATGTGACGGGCTATATCTTTGAACCCTGGCATTACCGTTATTTAGGTGTTGGTCTGACTCAGGAGTATTCGGCGTCCGGCGCAAAGACTCTGGAAGAGTTTTTTGGCACCGGTGCAGCACCAGATTATCTTGGGTAGGGTTCAGCCAGCCCTTATGGGTTTATCAATGGCTTACCCCCTAACTAGTCTTTAGACGGGGTTCTAACCCACAGAAACAAATATCTAAAATCAACCTTTAAAGATTGATATATGATGTACTAGTGAAGAAAATCACTTTATTTGGAACGGTTTTTGTTGGTTTTCCCTGAAAATTTGCTGGGAAACACGATACCCTAGGTACATGCTTAAAGGTTTTAAAGATTTCTTGATTCGTGGCAACGTTATCGACCTTGCAGTCGGTATCATCATGGGTACTGCGTTCACCGCAGTTGTGACTGCACTGGTTCAATCGGTGCTCATGCCCGCAATTTCCATGCTCTTCCAGTCTCCGAACTTTGATTCTTTCCTCGTCTTCGGTCAGATTAAGATTGGTGTCTTCCTGACCGCTGTCGTAAACTTCCTGCTCATTGCGGCTGCCGTATACTTCGCCGTGGTTCTTCCGGTTCAGAAGCTCAACGAAAGGGTTACCCGCAACAAGGGTGAAGAAGAGGAAGAAGAAACCGAGCTTACCCTCCTCAAGGAAATCCGCGACTCCCTCGCTAAGAAGTAGTCTACGGATCACTCCGATTCAAACATAACTAGTCATTCAACAAAAGCCGTGGGGCGCATCCGAGTTTGGATGCGCCCCACGGTATTTTTCAGCTCGAATAAATCTGCCGATATGAGCTGAACCTGCGCTATAAACAAAATGCGTATCGTCGGCGAGATAGAAATATTTCGCCAACGATACGCATCACAATTTTCTAGAAAGCCTGTAAGACTAGAGAGCCAGTTCTTTCGCCACCACATCCGCAAGGTGCTGAGCAACAGAATCGGCCTGCTCCTGCGTAGCGGCCTCAACCATAACGCGCACCAGCGGTTCGGTTCCAGAAGCACGCAGAAGAACACGCCCGCTCTCCCCCAGCCCCTTCTCAGCATCGGCCACAGCAGCATTCAGCGCAGCATTGGTTGAAACACCGGCACGATCTACGCCCTTCACGTTAATCAAACGCTGCGGGGTGGGCTGCATCCGTGAGGCCAGCACAGAAAGTTTCTCCCCGCTGCGCGCCACCTCAGCGGCAAGCTGAATCCCGGTGAGCACACCGTCGCCCGTGGTCGCATAGTCACTCATAATCACATGCCCGGACTGCTCACCGCCTAGGTTATACCCGTGCTCGCGCATCTCTTCGAGTACATAACGATCTCCCACGGCGGTGCGCACCAGCGAAATGCCATGCTCACGCAGATAGAGTTCAAGCCCTAGGCTGCTCATCACGGTTGCCACCAGAGTGTTCTGGCTCAGGTGCCCAGCACGATGCGCCGCCAAGGCAAGAATAGCCATAATCTGATCGCCGTCTACCAGGTTCCCCTGCTCATCAACTGCCTGACATCGGTCAGAGTCACCATCGTGTGCAATCCCCAAGGTTGCGCCGTGTTCAACGACGGCAGCTTGAAGGGACTGCGGATGCGTAGAACCTACGCCATCGTTGATATTGGTGCCGTTCGGTTCAGCAGCAAGCGCGATAACCTCGGCTCCTAGCCGGGTGAAGGCCGCAGGAGAAGCTGCATAAGCCGCACCATTTGCGCAGTCCAGCACAACCTTAAGACCTGCGAGAGGCTTCTCGTCTTCTAGCGTGGAAACTAGGTGCTTAACGTATGCCTCGGTACCGTTCTCTAGGGAGCGGATAGAGCCAACCTCGCCCCCGGTAGGGTATCTAAAGTTCTTTTCCCGGTACACGCGCTCAATGGCATCTTCGGTGGCGTCTTCAAGCTTTTGTCCACCACGCGCCAAGAATTTAATGCCGTTATCGGCGGCAGGGGTTATGCGATGCTGAGATCATCACACCAAAGTCTGCATCCGTGTAAGCCACTAAGTAGGCGGCGGCCGGAGTGGGGACGATTCCCGCGTCCAACACATCCACACCAGCGCTGGTAAACCCGGCTTTCATGGCAGAGACAATAAAATCTGCGGATGCGCGTGAATCGTTAGCGATTACGGCGCGGGGGCGGGTGCCTTCGGCGACCTGCTCGTGTCCAAGTACAAGGGCGGCTGCCTGCGCGAGCTCAAGAGCGAGTGCCGGAGTGATAATCTCATTCGCGAGGCCGCGCACGCCATCAGTTCCAAAAAGTCGTTCAGTCACCTTACTATCTTACGCCGGAACCGCCCCCGCTTTGGTAGGCAGGGGCGGTTCTTAGTTATTTTCTTAGCAGGTTTATTGAATAAACCAACCAAAAGTTTTATTTATTGGATGACGGGGAAACCTTCGGGGTCACTGCCGCCTTCTTCTTCAAAAACATCCGTTGCAGAACGTACAATCAAAGGATCGCAAGTTCCCACGACTTCACGGTCTTTTGAGGTGTAGTCGAATTGTGAGAGCACGTAACGCATGGCTTCCAGACGAGCACGCTTCTTATCATTTGACTTAATAACGGTCCACGGAGCATCGCCGGTATGGGTGTAGAAGAACATGGCTTCTTTCGCAGCAGTGTAATCATCCCACTTATCGAGCGAAGCTAGGTCAGTAGGTGATAGCTTCCACTGACGAACAGGATCAGTGCGGCGTGAGGTAAAGCGTGCCAGCTGCTCCTGCTTGGTGACTGAGAACCAGAATTTAATGAGCTTAATGCCCGAGTTCACGAGCATACGCTCCAGGTCGGGTACTTCGCGCATAAACTCGAAGTACTGGGCCTGCGTGCAATAGCCCATCACACGCTCAACCCCGGCGCGGTTGTACCAGGAACGGTCCATCATGACGATCTCGCCACCAGAGGGTAAGTGCTTGATATAGCGCTGGAAATACCACTGAGTCTGTTCAATATCGGTTGGCTTTTCAAGAGCCACCACGCGAGCCCCACGGGGGTTCAGGTGTTCCGTAAAGCGTTTGATGGAACCACCCTTACCCGCAGCATCTCGTCCCTCAAAAATAATGAGGATTTTCTGCCCGGTCGATTTTGCCCATAGCTGGAGCTTCAGAAGCTCAATCTGCAGTGCGCGTTTTTCTTTTTCGTATGCTTTACGACCGAGTTTTTCATCGTAGGGGTAGCCAATCTTCCAGGCATCGCTCCTTGAGCTTTTCTTATTTCCGCTCAGAGCATGGGTGAGAGATGCCATTTCATCCAGTTCTGCCGCATAGTCTTCAACCACCGAGGTGCGACGAACTTGGGGTTTGAGAGCTTCTTTAATAGCGTGCTTTTTCTCTGATACGGCTGGATCTGCAACATCGGAAGACTGAGGAGCGGTTTCGGGTACGGTGCTCTCGACCTGCTCCGTTGCGGGCTGAAGGTTCTTTTCTGTCATGAATTCTCTTTCCGTTCGTGTCTGCTTTGACACTTTAACTGTACCGAGAGTGAGATTGAGTGACAAATGTAACAGTTATCGCAACCTTATGCAGGTAAACCCCTTATAATGCACAAAGCCCCCGCGCTTCTTTGGGAAGTGCGGGGGCTTTGTGCAGCAGAACCAGCGATTAACGCTTGGAGAACTGCGAAGCCTTGCGTGCTTTCTTGAGACCGGCCTTCTTACGCTCGATAACACGTGCGTCGCGAGTCAAGAAGCCTGCCTTCTTCAGCGCGGGACGATTGTTCTCACGATCAATCTCGTTGAGGGCACGAGCGATACCGAGGCGCAGCGCGCCTGCCTGACCGGAGGGACCACCACCGCTGATGCGTGCAATCACATCGTAAGCACCTTCAAGTTCCAGGATCTTGAACGGCTGGTTCACATCCTGCTGATGCAATTTATTGGGGAAGTAGCTATCCAGGCTACGGCCGTTAATGGTCCAGTTACCGGAACCGGGAACCACGCGAACACGTGCCACTGCTTCCTTACGACGACCGACTGCAGCACCTGCAACAGTCAGTGCCGGACGGCTTGTCTGTGCAGCCGCCGCGACAGGGGGCTGCGGATTCCGAGGTGTAGCTAGTGAGCTCTTCCTCGACTACGATCTGCTCTTCGTTCTGAGCCACGATTTCTCCTAATAGTTTCTTCGTAGGCCCGAATTACTGGGCGACCTGGTTGAATTCGTAGGTCTTGGGCTGCTGTGCCGCGTGCGGGTGCTCGGGACCAGCGTAGACCTTCAGCTTCTTGATCTGCTGTGCAGCTAGCTTGTTCTTAGGCAGCATGCCCTTCACAGCCTTCTCAACTGCACGAACAGGGTTGGTTTCAAGAAGCTCTGCATAATTGACGGACTTCAGACCGCCAGGGTAACCCGAGTGGCGGTATGCACGCTTCTGCTCAAGCTTTGCACCGGTCAGAGCGACCTTCTCGGCATTCACGATGATCACGAAATCGCCGGTGTCCACGTTAGGGGTAAAAGTCGGCTTGTGCTTACCGCGCAGCAGGATAGCGGTCTGGCTTGCGAGGCGACCGAGCACCACATCGGTGGCATCAATGATGTGCCACTGGCGCTCAACTTCGCCGGGCTTAGGAGTATAAGTGCGCAAAATATTGGCCTTTGTCTCGAAATGTACATTCGGCGCTTAGTTGGGTATCACGCCTATTACTACGTGCATGACGAATCCGGGTGAGGACCGAATGCTCGCCCGTTCTGACCCGTACTCTGCGACACCTTGACGTCCTGCAACTAGACAGTGCCGAGAGCGTGCTCGGGCAGAACACGCACAACTAGCAAAACTATACAGCAATTTAGGTGCTTAATCCACACCAAAACCCTTAAATGGCGCGGATTCCCCGTTAAAAATGTTGCTCTGCCGCATTGCCCGAGTAGCTCGTGCCTGCAGACCGTACTCTTCAGGCGCTGGATAATCAATGTGTGCAAGAGCTAATCCATGCGGGGGTGCCATAATGAGCGAGGCATCCCGCTGCGGGTTTTCTAGGCGTTCCCGCAGCCATGCTTGGGTCCGTTTTCCGGTGCCGTAGAGAACTAGTGCCCCTATAAGCGAGCGCACCATATGGTGACAAAAAGCGTCTGCCTCAACTGTCGCTTCAATAACTCCGTCATCATGGCGTGTTAGGTATATACGGCGGAGTTCACGAATCGTCGTAGCTCCCTCACGCGGTTTACAGAACGAGAGAAAATCATGGAGCCCCGTAAGTTCATGAGCTGCCTTGTTAAGATCTTCAAGGTCTAGGCTTTCGGGAATGCACCAGGCATACGCGCGGTGCAGCGGATCAGGGCTACTCCCCTGTCCATCCAGGATGCGGTACGTATACCGCCTGCCGGTCGCTGAAAACCGCGCATCAAAGTCCTGCGGCACGGGCTGTACCTGGTGAAGCACAAGAGATCCTTGAAGAAGCCCGCGCATACGCTCAGGGATTCCTAGCGTATGTTCTGCCTGCGCCAGGGTTCGTTTCAGGGCACCAGAAACCTTACGCTTTGAGCGACTCAGCTGGATCTGCCAGCCCGTCACGCCCGGTAAGTTTCTGCCAGGTTTCGGCGGCAATATCAAGGTGAATAGTTTGCGCCTGCGCATGTACTCCGGCATCAGTACGACCGGCGACCGTCACTCGGTGATGCGCGCGAAGCACCAGCTCCAGCGCATCCTCTAATACACCCTGCACAGTTACCAGATTAGGCTGCCTTGCCCACCCGCTAAACCACGTGCCGTCATAGGCGCAGTCGATACGTACCCGCTGCGTGCCCAGCACGTCCCCATCGCCAGATGATGGCTGTGAGTCCAGGTTGATCTGTGATGCCTGAGGACCAGGTTCTTGTAACTGATCAGACACAGTAGCTTTCCCCCTTTCGCCCTTCAACAATACCTGGTGAATTGCCCAAGAATGTACGTCTGAAACACGCAAAATCCGTCGCCTATGAACCTAGGCGACGGATTTTGACGATACACTAACGCGCGTTAGCTGTGCTTACTCAGCAGAAACCTTCTGAGCTGCTGCACCACCGGCGGGTGCGTAACCTGCCGCCTCAGCCGACTCAGCGGAGTCAAACCAGATTTCGGCAATGGTGTTTGCATACCAGCGGGAGCCAGGCACGTGGTACTTCATCGAGTCAGCGTTACCCTTGACCTCAAAGCCTTCGGGAGCCTCACCAGATTCTAACGGAGCGTGTGCGCCTGCGGGCAGACCCTCGGTACCTTCAGACTTAGCGGGCTTAGCTTCTTCCTTAGGTTCAGCCTTTTCAGCTTTTGACCTTCTTTGCTTCAGCCTTGGGAGCTTCGGCAGCCTTCTCAGTAACCTTGGTAGCTTCTGCAACAGCACCCTTAGTTTCTACAGGCTCCATCACGAGTTCGATAACGGCCATAGGTGCGTTATCGCCCTTACGGTTACCGATCTTGGTGATGCGAGTGTAGCCACCGGGACGCTCGGCCATTGCCGGTGCGATTACAGTAAAAAGCTCGTGTACTACGGACTTGTCGGTAATGGATCGCAGCACGCGACGGCGAGCCGCCAAATCGCCCTTCTTACCGAAGGTGATGAAACGTTCAGCCACCGGGCGCATACGCTTTGCCTTAGTCAAGGTGGTGGTGATGCGCTTGTGCTGGAAGAGCTGCGCCGACAGGTTATTGAGCATTAGGCGCTCATGGGTCGGGGAACCGCCGAGGCGGGGACCCTTAGTGGGAGTAGGCATAGTTATTTCTCCATGATTTACGTTCCACCGCCCCAACAACGGGACTTAGGAACCACGTTTACTGATCCCGGAACAACCGGGTGAACTATTCGATCGAAATTTATTCGCCGGAACCGTCTTCGTCATCGTATGCACGAGCAACGGGTTCAAAGCCCGGAGGGGAATCCTTGAGAGCCAGACCAAGCTCATGCAGCTTAGCCTTGACCTCATCAATGGATTTAGCACCGAAGTTACGAATATCCATCAGATCCGCCTCGCTACGAGTCACGAGCTCGCCCACGGTGTGGATGCCCTCGCGCTTGAGGCAGTTGTAGGATCGAACGGACATGCTAAGGTCCTCAATCGGCAGAGCCAAATCGGCAGCCATGGACTCGTCGGCAGGCGACGGACCAACCTCGATACCCTCGGCAGCAACGTTGAGCTCACGTGCAAGTCCGAAGAGCTCAACCAGGGTGCTGCCTGCGGATGCGACGGCATCGCGCGGTGCAATGGCTTCCTTGGTTTCGACGTCCAAAGTCAGGCTGTCGAAGTCGGTGCGCTGTTCAACACGGGTTGCGTTAACGCTGAAGGTAACCTTCAGAACCGGGGAGTAAATAGAATCAACCGGAATACGGCCGATCTCTGCATCACCGGTCTTGTTCTGAGCTGCAGACACATAACCGCGACCGCGCTCAATAATCAGTTCGGCATTGAAGCTTGCCTTCGCGTTGAGGGTTGCGATGTGCAGTTCCGGGTTGTGGATCTCAACACCGGCAGGTACTTCAATGTCGGCTGCAGTAAGTTCACCCTCGCCCTGCTTACGCAGGTATGCAACTACGGGCTCGTCATTTTCCGAAGAAATCGAGAGCTTCTTGACGTTCAAGATAATCTCGGTGACATCCTCGGTGACTCCGGGAACAGTGCTGAACTCGTGCAGAACACCGTCGATACGAACGCTGGTAACAGCGGCACCGGGAATGGAGGACAGCAGGGTGCGACGGAGGGAGTTACCCATGGTGTAGCCAAAGCCCGGCTCAAGGGGCTCGATGGTGAAGCGCGAACGGTTCGGCGCTACGACCTCTTCAGTCAGAGTGGGGCGCTGTGCAATAAGCACTTTGTTTCCTTTCGGTGAGCTCCGCTATATGAGCCCACAAGTTTGGGAAAACAGATTTTAGGAAGCAGACGGGTGTCTGGACTCTTTGGTGTTATCTGTGAAGACGACAGCCGCAGAGGGATTAGGCATTCGCCTAATTAGACGCGGCGGCGCTTCGGCGGACGGCAACCGTTGTGAGCTACGGGGGTTACGTCCTGAATCGAACCAACCTCTAGGCCTGCTGCCTGCAGAGAGCGGATTGCGGTCTCACGGCCAGAACCGGGGCCCTTTACGAAAACATCAACCTTACGGACGCCGTGTTCCTTAGCACGGTTTGCGGCAGTCTCAGCAGCCAGCTGTGCGGCGTAGGGGGTGGACTTACGAGAGCCCTTGAAGCCCATATCACCTGCAGAGGACCACGAGATTACTGCACCGGTGGGATCGGTAATGGAGACGATAGTGTTGTTGAAGGTCGACTTGATGTGAGCCTGACCAGCAACGATATTCTTGCTGACCTTGCGGCGGGTCTTGCGAGCAGCCGCGGCGCGAGTCTTGGGAGGCATTATTGATTCTCCTACAAAGGTTTTCTAATACGTTGGTCGATACTGATAGTTCGACAGAGCAACGTTGCTTACTTCTTCTTACCTGCGACGGTACGCTTTGGGCCCTTACGGGTACGTGCGTTGGTCTTGGTGCGCTGACCGTGAACCGGCAGGCCGCGACGGTGACGCAGACCCTGGTAGCTGCCGATTTCAACCTTGCGGCGAATATCGGCTGCAACCTCGCGGCGAAGATCACCTTCAACCTTGTAGTTGCCTTCGATGAAGTCACGAAGTGCCACGAGCTCCTGGTCGGTGAGATCCTTGACGCGGGTGTCAGGGTTCACGCCGGTAGCAGCGAGGGTTTCGTGAGCACGGGTCTTGCCCACGCCGTAAATGTAAGTGAGAGCAACTTCCACGCGCTTTTCGCGGGGAATATCAACTCCAGCGAGACGTGCCATACTGGCTTCTCCTTGTTGTTTTCCAGAGGTCTGTAGCATCACTGCCCGGGTATTTGCCCGGTCCCCGGCCTCTGAGTCCGGAGGTATCCGCATCCTTTATCACTCGATAAAAAATGCGGAGCGGTGCCTATGACGATTCCGCCCGCAGGCGGTGTTACGCAGCTACCGTGGGCTTAGCCCTGGCGCTGTTTGTGGCGCGGGTTTTCGCAGATCACCATGACTACGCCATGACGGCGAATCACTTTGCACTTATCGCAGATCGGCTTAACGCTCGGCTTGACCTTCATCGCATTCCTTTTGATTGCAACTTGATAACTGGCGAGATAAGAGGTTCTTACTGGGCAACCAGAAGAACTATTTATCCCTATGAACACGACTTAAACGCCGCCGAAGCGACGTTTAATGATCGGGTTTTACTTATAACGGTAGACGATACGACCACGGGACAGGTCGTAGGGGCTCAGTTCCACTACCACGCGATCCTCAGGCAGGATTCGAATGTAGTGCTGACGCATCTTACCCGAGATGTGCGCGAGAACCTTGTGACCATTGTCTAGCTCAACACGGAACATCGCATTGGGCAAAGCCTCAACCACAGAGCCCTCGATCTCGATGACGCCGTCTTTCTTTGCCATATCCTCCGCTAACGTCGGTGCCCAGAGTTTACGCTCTGAACAGTTCTATCTTCTGATGCTGTATATCTTCACACACTGGTGAAGAGCGTTTTACACCTGCAAAAAGGGCGCACTTAACGCTGGTACAAACAGCCAACTATCAACTATACGACATAGTTGCCTTTTAAACAACTGCAGAATAAGGACTATTACCCGGTATGAGGCGCCCCTACTCTTCTTCTTTGGCAGCGAGCTGGCCACATGCACCATCAATATCAGAACCGCGAGTATCGCGAATTGTCGTTGGGATACCGTGTGCCCGCAGACGCTCCACAAAATTCTGCTCCACGCCCTTACGCGATGCTGTCCATTTTGAGCCAGGAGTCGGATTCAACGGAATAGGGTTTACATGCACCCATCCGCGACCGCGCTGCGCGAGCTTTTTCCCCAGCAAATCGGCGCGCCATCCCTGGTCGTTAATATCGCGAATAAGCGCATATTCAATCGAGATGCGCCGCCCGGTCGTGCGGTAATAATCGTATGCGGCATCCAGAGTCTCATCAACCTTCCACCGCTGGTTAATGGGAATAAGCTCATCGCGCAGTTCATCATCCGGCGCGTGCAGCGAGAGGGCAAGCGTAATCGGCAGTTTCTCCAGCTCAAACTTGCGGATACCGGGCACCAAACCCACGGTAGACATCGTAAGTCCGCGCGCGGAGATACCCAGTCCCTCGGGAGCGGGATCGATCAGACGGTGCACCGCACCCATCGTTGATTTATAGTTTGCGAGCGCCTCGCCCATTCCCATAAATACAATATTGGAGACGCGTAGCGGGCGGGTATCTTCCGACCCTCCATCGGCCTTGTCAAGACCCTTCATCTGTTTCAGATATCGTGCCCCAGCAACTACTTGCTCCACGATTTCTGCGGTCGAGAGATTGCGGGTGAGCCCCTGCTGCCCGGTGGCACAAAAGGGGCAGTTCATCCCGCATCCAGCCTGCGAGGAAATACACATGGTGACACGGTTGTCATACCGCATAATGACCGATTCAATAAGCGCCCCATCGAAAAGACGATGTACGACTTTGAGGGTATCCCCGCCGTCAGCTTCTAGGGTTCGCACGGGAGTTAGCAGCTGCGGCATTGCGCGGGATACTATCTCGTCACGGTTCTGAGCAGGCAGATCTGTCATCTGCGCCGGATCGTTAACCAGCCGCTCGAAATAGTGCTTTGAGAGCTGCGATGCGCGGAAGGGCTGGTATCCCAGTTCCTTGAGGAATTCACGGCGCCCTGCCATATCAAAATCGGCAATATGCTTGGGTGGTTTTGTTCGCCGGGGTGCTTTGAGCGCAATTTTTCCCGGTTCAGGGCGCACGCTTGAAATCTCCACGGGTACTTTGGTGGAGCGCGACGTGGAATCGGTTGAAGCTGCGGCGCAGCCTGTCAGAGTTTCGCTCATAGTTTTCCTTCGGGCGTTATAGATGCTCAGCCTGTGGTTATGATGCTTGTCAAGGATGCACGCCCCAAAGCGGGCAGATGCTACTTAGGAATCGGTACGGGGATAATGCCGAAGCGTGCCAGTTCAGAGGCTCCCCCATCTTCTGCGGTTAGAACCCACAGGCCATCTCGATGCACGGCAACCGAGTGCTCCCATTGGCAGGCATCCGATCCATCGGTTGTAATGACTGTCCAGTCATCCTCAAGTACGGTGGTATCGGTGTTCCCCGTTACAAGCATGGGTTCGATTGCAAATGCCATGCCAGGTTTAATTTTTGGACCGAGATCACGGGCGGCGTAGTTCAGCACGTCGGGCGCCATATGCATGTGGGTACCGATGCCGTGGCCTACATAGTCTTCGATGATACCGTATGTATTCCCGGTTTCGCTGCGCACGAATTCTTCGATTGCAATCCCAACCTCGCCGATTTTCTTTGCGTGTGCCAGTGCTGCGATACCGTGCCAGAGGGCTTCCCGGGTTATATCGGATAGGTCTCGGCGGGCCTGTGAAGTATTTCCAACCAATACAGTTCGTGCAGAATCGCCGTGCCACTGCTTCTTAGTAGCCGGGTCAATAATATAGGCGCCTCCATCAATGGAGATAATATCGCCGTCTTGAAGGATATAGTCACCGGGTATGCCATGTACCACCTCATGATTCACAGAGGTGCAGATACTTGCAGGGTAGTCATAATAACCATAAAAGTTCGAGGTTCCGCCTTGTTCTTCTAGACTGCGCTCGAAAACTTTATTGAGCTCTGCGGTACTCACTCCGGGCTTTGCAGCCGCAACTGCCTCATCCAACGCACGGCTGGTTATAATGCCTGCGCGCGACATGTGGTGTAATTCGGTATTAGTTTTGACCTCTACACGTGCCATAGGGTTCCTTCTCGTTCTGAGTCCTAAGAGCATTGCCGTATCACCATTACTGCGGCAGTGCGTTCATGCAGCTGCGCCCCCGCACGATGACGGAGGCGCAGTTTATAATGTATATCCCTAAGATAGGGCTTTAAGAATACGTTCGGTCACGTCGGCAATCTCGCCTAAACCGTTAACCTCTTTGACGATACCGCGTTCACGATAAATCGCGATCAGCGGTGCGGTTTCTTCTTCATACACCTTCAAGCGATGGCGAATGACCTCTTCATTATCGTCGGTGCGCCCCTGCTCGGCAGCTCGGTTGAGCAGTCGGGCAACAAGCTCGTCATTATCTGCAACGAGCAAAAGTACACGATCAATCTGCTGGTTTTTATCCGCAAGGATAGCATCAAGCTCGTGAACCTGAGCGATGTTGCGGGGGTATCCATCGAGAAGGAAACCGTGTGCCGCATCGGCTTCGTCGAGACGAGCACGCACCATATTGTTCGTGACGGAATCAGGCACGAGGTTGCCAGAGTCAATATACGACTTTGCTTCCTTACCGAGCTCGGTCTCTTCCTTAATGTTCTTCCGGAAAATATCGCCGGTCGAAATCGCGGGAATCTTCAGCTCCTCAGCAATCTTGACGGCCTGAGTGCCTTTACCGGCGCCGGGAGGGCCTATGATCAGAAGACGGTTCATCGAAGCAATCCTTCATAGTTTCGTTGTTGAAGCTGGGCGCTGACCTGCTTGAGAGTATCAAGACCAACACCCACCACGATCAGCAGCGATGCACCGCCGAACGGGAAGTTCTGGTTTGCGTTGAAGAGAACCAACGCAACAAGCGGAATCATGGAAACCACAGCGAGGTAAAGCGAACCCGGCAGTGTAATGCGGGTTAGAACATAGCTGAGGTAACGTTCAGTAGGCTTACCCGCGCGAACACCCGGAATAAAGCCACCATATTTCTTCATATTGTCTGCAACCTCGACCGGATCGAAGGTCACCGCAACATAGAAATACGTGAATCCAAGAATCAGCAGGAAGTACAGAACGATGTACAGCGGATGATCGCCCCTCGTAAGGTAGGTATTTACCCAGTTCACCCATTCGGGGGGTGCTGCGCCACCCTGTGGGGTATTGAACTGCGCGATAATACCAGGCAAAGTCAGCAGTGAGGAGGCGAAGATGATGGGAATAACGCCCGCCATATTGACCTTGAGCGGGATATAGGTGCTGGTACCGCCAATAGTACGGCGACCAATCATGCGTTTAGCGTATTGCACGGGAACGCGGCGTACAGACTGCTCCACGTAGACCACCGCAAGCATCACGGCAAGGCCCACAAGGCATACGGACCAGAAGACGAACGGACCCTGCTGTTCCAGGATGGAGCCCAGAGCATTCGGGAACGAGGAAGCAATTGAGGTGAAAATAAGCAAAGACATGCCATTGCCTACGCCGCGCTCAGTAATCTGCTCGCCCATCCACATGATGACGCCGGTACCGGCACACAGAGTAATGATAATAACCAGGATGTGCAGCACATCGTCTTGCGGGATAATACCGGGGCAGTTCCCCAGAAGCACGCCAGAGCGTGCCATAGACACAATCGTGGTCGCGTTGAGAAGCGCAAGAGCGATAGTGAGATAACGGGTGTATTGAGTGAGTTTGGCCTGTCCCTGAGCCCCTTCATCGTGTAGCTCTTGGAAACGAGGAATGACCACGCGCAACAGCTGAATAATAATGCTTGCCGTAATGTAGGGCATCACGCCCAGCGCGAAGATAGAAAGCTGTAGGAGTGCACCACCGCTGAACAGGTTGATGATGTCGTAGGCGCCACCGTGAGTTTGGTTGGCGTTAAGACACTGCTGAACCGTGCCGTAGGAAATACCGGGGGCGGGAATGAAGGTGCCCATACGGTACAGCACAATCATGCCTAGGGTAAACAGCAGCTTACGTCGCAGGTCGGCGGTCTTAATGACTCGCCCGAACGCGCTAAGCACATGTCCTCCTGAAGATCTTGGGGTATGTATTCGCTAACACAGATGTTAGGAACACGCTAAACACATACCTTCCAGTCTAGCCTGTTCACCGGTGTTGTCGATAACCACGGCGCGAGATATGTGTATTTTGTATTCTGTGAGCGTTATTTAAGATGAATTTTCTAGAATTTCTGAGACGTTAAATACATCATAAAGCTTTAATGCAGACTCTTGCTGCTCAAAGAAGATGGCCCCCGCCTCATGTGCGGGAGCCATCTAGTGAGTCTGAAGACTACTTAACGGTTACAGAACCGCCTGCCGCCTCGATCTTAGAGATTGCGGATGCAGAAGCCTTATCAACCACAACGTTCACCTTGACGGTGATGTCGCCGTCGCCCAGAACCTTCACAAGCTCGTTCTTACGAACGGCGCCCTTAGCGACTAGGGCCTCGACGGTGACCTCGCCACCTTCGGGGAACAGTTCCTGAATGCGCTTCAGGTTAACAACCTGGTACTCGGTACGGAACGGGTTCTTGAATCCGCGCAGCTTCGGCAATCGCATGTGCAGCGGAAGCTGACCGCCCTCGAAACCGGGACGAACCTGGTAACGAGCCTTGGTACCCTTGGTACCGCGACCTGCGGTCTTACCCTTTGAGCCTTCACCGCGGCCTACGCGGGTCTTTGCTTTGTGGGCACCCGGTGCCGGGCGCAGATCGTGAATCTTGATAGCGTCTGCCATCTTACTTGACCTCCTCAACCTTCACCAGGTGAGCAACGGTGTTAACCATGCCAACGGTGACGGGGTCGGCAGTGCGCACTACCTTGTTGCCCGGGCGCTTAAGGCCGAGGGAACGTAGGGTGTCGCGCATGTTCTGCTTCTGACCAACATAGGATTTAACCTGGGTGATTTCCAGCTTTGCGTCGCTGGGTTGAATACGCTTAGCCATTACGCACCTGCCTTATCGGACTTGGTGTTGCGCAGGTAGCTGGGGATAACCTCATCGTTGGGCAGACCACGACGGGCTGCAACTGCCAGAGGCTCTTCCAGTTGCTTGAGTGCTGCAACGGTTGCGTGAACAATGTTGATCTGGTTCGAGGATCCGAGAGACTTCGACAGCACATCATGGATACCTGCTGCTTCGAGCACTGCACGCACCGGACCACCAGCGATCACACCGGTACCAGCGGTTGCCGGGCGGAGCATCACAACGCCTGCTGCTTCCTCACCCTGTACGCGGTGGGGAATGGTGCGGTTCTCGATGCGGGGTACACGGAAGAAGTTCTTCTTAGCTTCCTCAACACCCTTGGCAATAGCTGCTGGAACTTCCTTAGCCTTGCCGTAGCCAACGCCGACCATGCCATTACCGTCACCAACAACGACCAGAGCGGTGAAGCTGAAGCGACGACCGCCCTTGACGACCTTGGACACACGGTTGATGGTTACCACGCGCTCGATGTACTTATCTTTTTCCTCCTCGCGTGCGCGGTTCTTACGATCACCGCGACCGCGACGCTCGCCGCGGTTGTTGCGGCGCTCTTCGCGCTGCTTGGAAGTCTCAGCGGTTTCAGCTGCTACTGCTTCGCTCACCTGAGTTTCCTTTACGTTCTGTTCGCTCATTAGAGTGCCAGACCTCCTTCACGTGCGCCATCAGCAACTGCTGCAACACGACCGTGGTATTTGTTGCCGCCGCGGTCAAACACGACAGTTTCAATACCGGCTGCCTTAGCGCGCTCTGCTACAAGCTCACCAACGCGCTTTGCTTTAGCGGTCTTGTCCAGATCGGTTGCGGCACGAAGCTCTGCTTCCATAGTGGAGGCGGATGCCAGGGTCACGCCCTTGACATCGTCGATAACCTGAACGAACATGTGACGGCTCGAACGGGTGACGCACAGGCGCGGACGCGCAGCGGTACCCGAAACATACTTGCGGATGCGAGCGTGACGGCGTGCACGCTGCGATGCCTTCGACTTGATAGCCATGTTTACTTACCAGCCTTTCCGACCTTGCGGCGGATGTGCTCACCTGCGTAGCGAACACCCTTGCCCTTATAGGGATCGGGCTTACGCAGACCACGAATGTTTGCTGCAACCTGACCGACGAGCTGCTTATCGATACCCGAAATGGTCAGCTTGTTAGCGCCTTCCACGGCGAAGGAAACACCTTCGGGTGCAGAAACGCTAATCGGGTGGGAGTAACCTAGAGCGAATTCCAGGTCGTTACCCTTCGCGGTCACACGGTAACCGGTACCAACAATTTCCAGCTTCTTCTCATAGCCGTTGGTCACACCGATAATCATGTTCTGAATCAGGGTACGAGTCAGACCATGCAGCGAGCGAGAAACACGCTCGTCGTTCGGGCGCGATACCGCGATTTCATTGTCGTTTAGAGCAACAGTAATGGGGGAAGCCACCTGGTGGCTCAGCTCACCCTTGGAACCTTTAACGGTCACCAGGTTGCCATCGACCTTTACCTCAACGCCGGCTGGAACCGAGATGGGGAGACGTCCAATACGTGACATTCTTCTCTTCCTTTCTCTTCTAACCGACTACCAGATGTAGGCGAGAACTTCGCCGCCCACACCCTTCTTCGCAGCCTGCTTATCAGTGAGCAGACCCGAGGAGGTGGACAGAATAGCGGTACCGAGACCACCCAGAACCCGAGGTAGGTTCGTGGACTTTGCGTAGGTACGCAGGCCCGGCTTGGAAATACGACGCACGCCAGCGATGGAACGCTCGCGGGACGGACCGTACTTAAGAACGAGGGTCAGGGTCTTGCCAACCTTTGCTTCCTCTTCCTTAACATCGGCAATGTAGCCCTCAGCCTTCAGGATCTCGGCGATGCGAGCCTTGAGCTTCGAGTAAGGCATAGATACGGTGTCGTGGTATGCGGAGTTTGCATTGCGCAAACGGGTCAGCATATCTGCGACCGGATCAGTCATAGTCATTTTGGGCTGTAGCCCTTCCTCGTTGCGGTTTCCCTAATCTGCGGTAACAGACTCTGGACCTGCAACGTAGTCGTTAGTTGGTCTTGAACGGGAAGCCCAGTGCCTTAAGCATGGCACGGCCTTCATCGTCGGTCTTGGCACTGGTCACCACGGTGATGTCCATACCACGCACGCGGTCGATCGAATCCTGATCGATTTCGTGGAACATGGACTGCTCGGTGAGGCCGAAGGTGTAGTTGCCGTTACCGTCGAACTGGCGATCGGAAAGACCGCGGAAATCGCGGATACGGGGCAGAGCCAGGGTAACCAGGCGGTCCAGGAACTCCCACATGCGGTCGCCACGCAGAGTAACGTGTGCGCCGATTGGCATACCTTCACGCAGTTTGAACTGTGCGATGGATTTCTTGGCACGGGTTACAACCGGCTTCTGACCGGTAATAGCGGTGAGATCGCGGATAGCGCCGTCCATGAGCTTTGCATCGCGAGCTGCCTCGCCAACACCCATATTTACGACGACCTTAACGAACTTCGGGGTCTGCATGACGTTCTGGTATTTGAACTCTTCCTGCAGCGCGGGGACGACAACCTCAGCGTACTTGGTCTTAAAGCGGGGGGTAATCTTGGTCTCGCTCATTAGATATCCTTCCCCGAACGCTTAGCAACGCGCACGCGAACGGTACGCTGCTTGCCATTACGCTCTACAGTCTCTTCGCGGAAACCAACACGGGTCGGCTTCTCGGTCTCAGGATCAACGATTGCCACGTTCGAAACGTGAATCGGTGCCTCCACCTTCTGAATACCGCCTGCTGCGCCGGTTACGGGGTTTGCCTTGGTGTGCTTGGTGACGACTTTAACGCCCTCAACAATCACGCGGTTTTCCTTGGGGATAACCTTCAGAACTTTGCCCTGCTTACCCTTGTCTGCACCGGAAATAACCTGAACCAGGTCGCCGGACTTGATCTTAGCCATAAGTTAGAGCACCTCCGGAGCCAGCGAAACAATCTTCATGAACTTCTTATCGCGAAGTTCACGACCAACGGGACCAAAGATACGGGTACCACGGGGATCACCATCAGTGTTCTTCAGAATAACTGCTGAGTTCTCGTCGAACTTGATGTAGGATCCGTCTGCGCGACGGGTTGCCTTCTTGGTACGGACGACGACTGCTTTCACAACGTCACCCTTTTTAACAGTGCCGCCAGGAATTGCATCCTTGACGGTTGCGACGATAATATCGCCGATGCCTGCGTAGCGACGCGAGGAACCACCAAGCACACGGATGGTCAGGATTTCCTTCGCACCAGTGTTATCGGCGACCTTCAGTCGCGACTCCTGCTGAATCATATTTCTCCTGTCGTCTCGCCGGTTCCGACTCGCCTTCAGGCGCGAGCCAGCCTTGCGGAACATTTTTACGGGATTGATTGACGCCCCGGGCCCACAGCATCATAAGGATGCGCGGGTTAGCGGAAACGCCTGGGGTAACCCATGCCAGGAGCATTTGGACCCGCGTAAGCGGGCGTATCCACCCGTTATAGCGGCATTATGCACTGGCACGAGAAACCCGTGGTTATGAGACTATATCTGGGTATAGCCACACAGTCTTAAAACTTTACCGGAATTTTCCTGATATTTCAAAGGATTTATCGTGAGGCGTAGCGCATCATATCGGGCTTCAATGCATACATTCTCAGATTATTAGAAGACAGTGCGGGGGTATCCACTGAATGGCACCATCTTGCGGGTTACCGCAACCGTCGCAGCGGGAGTATCACTGTCAGACTCTTCAGGTTCCCCTTAGGTAAGTTCCTACCAGCACCATAACGCAACATACTCTATAAAACACCCGAAGCTCTGTACTTCCTGGATGAAACTGGCTTATAACACTTAAGACTCGTTTACCTGCATATTAGACACATTACGGATATAAAGATAGATAACTTCATGAATTAACAAGATTTTTTCTCTTTTATTCGTGAACATGATGCAAAATCTAACATTTTGCATCATAATGGTTAAGACGCTTGCGTCATTTTACAGGTTCGGCTCTTATCAGACAGATTTCTTGGGTCCCATATTCCTTGCTAGTCCGTCTGCAGGAGCCGAACCACTTTTAACTGTCAAATAACTCCGTCACCGTCGAAGGTCGCGGCGTTATTCTCTACTATTTAGGCAAATAGCAGCGGTACTCACTCAAGATCATGGCTCTCTCATGCCCACGTTCACCTGAGCAATGGATTTACCTCGAATACTCCAAATAACAGTAACAAGGCGGTGCTTACCCCACGAACACGGGGGGGGGTAAGCACCGCCTCGGTAACCGCGTACTCGCTTGTGTCGCCTCTTATTTATTTGACAGCGAACCGGTGGATGAAAGCCGCCATCGCAGCACGCTGAATAGGCTCGTTCGGACGAAAAGTGCCGTCACCCCAGCCAGTCGTGATGTGCTGGTCCTTAAACCAGGAAATCTCGCGGTAGAACGGATTATTACGATCGACGTCCTTGAACTGAGGAGTCTGCGGTGCCTCATAGTTTGTCACCTTCGCATAACGGAAGAAGAAAGCCGCCATCGCTCCACGATTTACCGATGCATTGGGACGATAAGTTCCATCCTCATATCCGGTTGTAATGCCCTGTTGAGACATCCACACAATCTCTTTATAGAAAGGATGCGACGAATCGACATCTTTAAAAGGTGAGGTCTCAGGAAGTGCTACCTCAGGAGAGCCCGCCATGCGGTAAAAATATGCTGCCATAGCCCCACGATCTACCGGCTGCTGGGGGTGATAGGTACCATCAGCCCACCCAAAAGAAAGCCGCTGATGCGCCAACCACTGAATATCGGCGTAAAAGGGATACCCTTCAGGAACATCCGAGAAAACGGGGGTATCACCATTAGAGGTTTGTGAGGGAGCAGTGCTGGTGCCCCTAGGATATACAGCGCCTGCTGTTGAAGTCGTGGCGACAACCTGCTGAGTCTGCACGGGATCACACTGAGGGATGTTTGGAACAGGAGTAAACGTCGGAGTAATCTGACAAGGGAATTTACCACGATCGGAGTATCTGCCCCGTTCTCACCCTTGGGTTCAGTGCTTGCCGCCTCTTTAAATTTACCCGTGGTGGGATCCAGCGTGTACCCGGTCGTCACGTTATCGGCAAACTTGTCTCTGACAACCGCGTAGACTTCGCCTTCGGGGGTTACGAGAACGTCGTTAGCTCCACCTTCTGCACCCGTGCTCACTTCATGCGTGATGGAGCCGGTACGGCCGTCAATAACTCCAATCTTTCCGGTGGCAAAATCGGTAGCATAAACCACGTCATGCTCTTCGTCGGCAGTAATCGCCAGCGTCTGTTTCCCGAAATTAATGCTCTTCTTGTACTCGCCCGTCTTTAAGTCGTAAACCGTGATACCAGAGTTCCCCTTAGAAACTTTTGTCTCGCGGTCCATATCGCCCTGGGACGAAACATAGATTTCGCCCAAGGACTTATCAATCGTTACATCGGAGGGACGCAGCTGCGCGTCTGCCACTTCTTTATGCAGCTCAATGATCTGCTCAACAGCGAGAGTGTCGGTATTGATAGCCTTCAGCGTTCCCGAGTTCAGCGAAGGTACGTAGAGGCGACCACCTTCGGAATCCAGCTCCATATTCATGCCCGTATCAGCAGAGCCATCGGAACTAGTAAAGTTAATCTTCTGAATAACCTGGTGGCTCTTCAAGTCGAACACAGTAACGCCGCCAGAACCAGATACGAATGCTTTCCCTGACTTCGCATCAACCTTAACCTCACGAGGACGCGATACAGACCCGTTTTCCGGATTCTGCGCATCGTAGCTGGTCCACAGTTCCTTCTTGGTGTACAGATCGTACACGGTTACCGAGTTGGTACGAGTCTGGGTTACCCAGATGGTACCGTGTGCATCATCAATCGCAATACCGTCAGGAGAAGCAAGTTGCTTACTTGTCGCTTCGGTCTGCCCGCTAGGGTACAAAATCTACGGTTCCCGGCAGCATAACTTCATCGAGGGTTGGGATTTCGCCGTAGGTTGTCCACACTCCAATGCCGCCGGTGTAAACGGGCGGACGTCCATTTGAGAATGTTGTATAAAGGTTCCGGGTGTAGTCGGAATATGCCAGCTGATATTCGCCCGGAAGCCCCTGGTATCGATCAGCGGTGATCGCAATATTACGACAACCAAAACTGTTGTCGTGGGGAGCGGGCTGTTGCTCGTTAGCGAACGATGCAGGCATCGCGCTTAACGATGCCATCACAAGCGATACGGCTCCAGCAGATGCTAACGCTCTCTGTGTGGGTCGAGATATGCCGTGATTAGATGAAGGATTCATGTCTGTGTTCCTCAGTATGCAGTGTGTCGGGGGCATAACGCCCTAGAAGCTCACTAATCAGCGAAACCACGTCAAATATAGGTTTTACTTAGTAAGCGTACCTTCGATAGTAAGCAATACTAGAGCGGATTTTCAACCATATTCAAAAAGTAAAGTTTTCATAAAGTACTGTGAACATATTTCGCTTTCATCATCTGCACATCTTTCATATAAGAAACGTATAGAACATAGAGGTAGGGCCTCTCCCCCACGGAGTTATGGGGGAAGAGGCCCTACCTCGTATAGTGCTCAAGCAGAGTCCTAGGCGCTTACTTAGCTTTCTCTAGAATCTCCACGACACGCCAACGCTTGGTAGCGGATAGCGGACGGGTCTCTGCCAACAGAACATAGTCACCAACGCCGCAGACATTCTGCTCGTCGTG